>Ga0255766_10000105_pt1 | contig 76301 bp, 50 predicted proteins | sample 071ome_23_FD_179966 | JGI IMG/M metagenome (GOLD analysis project Ga0255766, IMG submission 179966) | Coastal salt marsh microbial communities from the Groves Creek Marsh, Skidaway Island, Georgia - 071403BT metaG (version 2) | ecosystem: Environmental > Aquatic > Marine > Intertidal zone >...
TAAAAGTTCCAATATTGGCATCATTAGTACTAGGTGTAATGGTAAATACATTGTCTGCCTGTGATACTGTAGCAATACTTCCAAGTCCACTTGTAGAATAACTCCATGTCAGAGGGAATCCTTCAGGGTCTGTAGAAACCGCTGTGATTACAGTAGGAGTTCCGTCAGTTTCCAGTGAATAAGATCCAGAAACGCCAGTGATTGCTGTTGGTGAGTCATTCTGTACTGTAGCAATCTTATACCAACCAGTACCAGAATAGATATAAAGATTATTGTTTCCTGTTACAAATGCCTGATCCCCATTAGACATTCCTGTTTTTGCAATTAACGCAGTCAGATCTGCAAGAACATCTATGGATGCACCAGAAGAAACTTCAGAACTTTCCCAATATCCTTTTGTGGCATTGTAAACATAAGTTACATTACCTTCAGTTATTTCCTGTGCATTTGTCGGATTACTTGGAAAATTGATTGCCATTTGTTATTCCTCTAATATCCATGAAAGAGTTTCTTCGTTCCATATATATTGTTTTCCGTCCGTAGGATATTCTGTTGGCGCTTCCCATATACACAAATCTTCATTTAGTGTCCAACTATCAAAGGGTTGTGGTGGAATGAAAGCATCTCTGTCAGAATCGTATACAAATCCTTCGCCTGCATAATTTTTTCTAAAATTTCCATTATATGATGTTTGAAGCCAAGTGCCACCTAACAAATTATTACAAAAATTAATTCCTAAACTTTCTTGCTCAATTCCGTTTTCATCTAAGAGTTCATTGTTATGAACAACGATAACTCTTAGTACTACATTATTAAGACCTATTTCAGCAAAATGTGCCATTAGAATGTTATACTCCCAGAACCAGTATATGTGTATATATAAAAGTTACCGGCAGTTGTAATCGTGGGGGAGCCAGTTGTTGATGTGTGCGGTTCGATTGTTCTAATAATAACTATACCAGATCCCCCACTTTTACCAGATCCATAACCACCACCGCCACCACCACCGCCGGTATTTACTGTGCCTGCTGTGCCATTATTTGCTGCACTTACTGTGTTTGTGCTTCCATTGCCACCACCACCAGTTCCCCCAGTACCGCCTGCGTTGTATGTTGCGGCGCCTCCTCCACCACCAGCATAATAAGTGGGAGTTCCGTTTATGGCGTATTCTAAACCATCCCCTCCATTGCGGTCAGTAGCTGCAGAACCCGCACCACCTCCGCCTCCGCCTGGCCTGTCGCCTGCGCTTGACCCCGCAGCGCCATCGTTTCCTTGTCCAGCAATACCAGAACCACCAGCGCCACCTGCTAAACCATGACCGCCACCGCCGGAGCCTCCATTATTACCAGCTCCGTTGTTCCTCACTCCGCCACCACCCCCGCCGGTAACGGATACTCCATCAAATGAACTAGTTCCTCCACTAAAACCTTTTGCATTATCACTAGAATTGCCGGTGCCTCCAGCACCAACAACAATATTATATGTAGTTCCGAGCACAATAGACTGATCAGTTAGATAATTTAATCCGCCAGCTCCACCACCGCCGCAACCATTTGCATTCGGTCCCCCACCTCCAGCTGCTCCTCCAGCAACTATAAGAACGTCCATTTTAGAGAGTATAGTTGGCCAACTTCCAGACTGTTTTTCCAAATGTTGTTGGGAAAGAGATACCATTCCAGAAAATCCGTCATTTTCTGCACTTATCTTTTTTCCTGAGACTCCGAAATTACCACGAGGCATTAACTTATTTCCTCATAACTACAAACTGCTTCAAGATCATTTACAACATTTGCAGTAAGTCTCAATGAATCTCCCTCTTCTAAGTATATTGATTTTGCAATTACATCTAAAGTTGCATCAGCAGGAACAACTACAGTTTTTGCAATATGATATGCGACACTAGAACGATAAATATCTACACTTATTTCTGCATTGTCTATTCCATCTACATTACTGACGTAAAGTGCATTTACTTTATATACTTTATTAGAACCAGCTGGATTTTCAACAATAGTGGTTGCGGTTGTTCCTACTAATTGAACAGCAGTTTTTCCTGTAATTGTTGTTACATTAACAATGTTTGGTGCTGCCATTTTATGTTCCTCCGAAAATTATTGACATGGCTATTGATTTACCTGTTCCGGCGTCTTGTCCATCTGCTCCATCTGCTCCATCTGCTCCCGCTGGACCTGACTGAGTATTTGGACTCATTTGAACCCATTGTGTAGATGTTCCATCATCATACCAGATAAATGTTTTTCCTACAGAACTATCAAACCACATGTCTCCGTTATTAGGATTTGTTGGCGCAGTATCTGAAGTTGTTACAGTCGCTGGAGTAAGAGTTGGACCCGCGGCACTATTAGAGTTCCACACGCCTGCTGATGCATCGTATGTATAGATGATTGTTCCAATTTGAACTGTCTGTCCGTCAGTAGGACTGTCTGGTAATGAAATAGGCATTTAACTATCCGTCCATGATTGTGGGTCAGTTGGTCCAGAAGAACCACCTCCACCATAAAGGTTTTGAATAACGACTGGATCAAATGAAATATTCACAGCGCTATTTGGTTTATCTACAGTTTTAATTTGGAAACTATGAACAACTGCTGTTCTCACAATATTCGCAACTTTTGTAGAATGAACACCAACTAAAACTGCATCTGACATTTATCACCCTCCGAATGGAACATTTTCTTCTGGAAACGCATAACAAGCATTCCAAGTACTAGATGTCAGTACCTCATCACCAGATTTATGAACTCTGAAAATTCTATATTGAGTTGCGCCTTCGGTAAGAATATCGCCACTCCATCCGATACCATCTGATGTTCGATACCAGTTCATCAATCTTCCTCTTCTTGGATCTCCATAATTATCAATATCATCCGTATGTCCTTTATATGTCATTGGGACTAATTGATGAACGAAATTGCCATTTGCTTGCGGAATTTGATAAATTCTATTTCTACATTGTGGTTCCAACATTGGCTTGTTTTCGTGAGTTGCTGCATGATACCCATAGTGTTCATTTCCTTGATCTGATATTTCAGAATTTCTATAAGCACCATACTGGTCTATAAATTGTGGATTTGCAATTGCATGGTGAGCACCATTGGCGCCCGCGGCCGCAAGTCCATTCGCCTTTTCCATACAATTCGACCACATCCACCATCCCATAATAGTTGGACAATATCTAGAATTTCCAGAATATGCGTAATTATCAATAGTTGCACTATATTCAAGGTCACAAAAAACATATGTTCCGTAGTCAACTTCAGTATCTAATCCAGTAGTAATCAATTGAAACGCAAGGGTTGTATCATTCATTATGATGTGCATTTCTTTCCAATATGCAGGGGCTTGTTGACTTTGGTTGACGGGAACCCGTCCATAATTATATGTTGTATTACTATGGTCGCCCCAATAATGGTTGCCATTCGCCCCAGGCACACCATTACCTGCTGCAGAATCGAACATGTTCATTCTCCAACAATATAGATAATCAACATAAAAGTAAATTCTCCTAAAAGGCGTATAACCTGCTGTTTGACCTTTCGCGTAATGATATTTATCAAGATAAAAACTACCACTACCTTCGTTTCCTGTCGCGGTGGATGTAGTATTGACTGTATAGATTCCAGTTGTTGGCATCGTTCCGCCAATATAACTTAATCCTTGATTATGTCCACTCGCATTTAATTGAGATGTAGATGTAATCGTTCCAGCCAAAACCCCCCTAAGATTGTTTATTGCGGCAATTGTTGCTGGGTAACCAGCTGAACCACTAGATACTAGTTTTGCGTACATTACTCTTCCTCTCCTGTATATTCTGACCAAACACCATCAACATCTTTGAGTGTATGGGTTTCTCCAATTACAATTTCTTCAATTCCACCACCCAAAGAAGTTCCCCAAAGTAAAACATCTTCATCATTACTAATATAATCTTTTTGTATTTGTTCTGTTGATGGGCCGGAAGCTCTATATACTGTAAGAGTAACAACATCAGAACTAATCGCATACTTTTTTCTATATGATGCAATTAAATTTTCGTCCGTTAGTGCCATTTTTTTCTCCAATTATGAATATGTAAATGTTAATCTTAAATTTTCTCCAGCGTCACCAGAACCAATTTGAGTGATATCCACAGTTAAGTAATCATCTGCAATCAAAGATAAACTTGGAGATGTATCTTCTGACTTTACTGCTCCTGCTGTGATGCTCATTGTTTTAGTTGTGGTTGTTCCACTAGAAACTTTGTTTATTGTTATATTTATATCCGCGCCAGATGATGCTGTATCTACTCTTGCAATAATTTTATTTACTACTATATTTCTGGGGGCATACCATCTTTTTGTGCCAGTTGTAACTGTAAGAGTTCCTTCTTGTAATAAACTAACAACTCCAAGTCCAACACCACCACCAGTCAATAACCCAGAACCATCTGAAAGTTCATTAATATCAGTTGGAATTGTTGGTGAGTCTGAAAGATCATTATACGAACCACTTGAAGCCACAGTTGACAATGATGGTTGATTTGTCAAATCATTATAATTTCCAGAAAACCCAGTGACATTTTCTTGTGCAATTGTTGCAATCTTGTTTATTACTTCAGCGGCACCATCAATGTAATCGTTCATGTGTGTTGGTACAAATTTTGTACCGTTATACATCAAACATGCAGTAGTTGGTATTGCTGGTTTGTCTTTAATTAAAAATGATGTCTTATGTCCAAACTGTGTATGTTGAAAATAAACTCTAATAGAATTGTCTGCATCATTCAACACATCAACTTCTAAATCTTTAATAGTAATTACACCTTTCATTGCACTGTGATTTGCACATTGGTAATAGAGCGTATCGGGCGCATCTGCTGGGACTGTAAATGTAAGAGTTCCAACTTCTGTTCTAGAACCAGTGACTCCATTTGTATATTCTCCAACATAACCACCCTGCGTCCAGTTTATTCCATCATCTGTGGTCAGATAAAATGGATGGCCCGTAACATTTAAATTGAATGTATATGTGCCTCCACGATATAGAGGTTCTATATCAACCCCATGTACCAAATCGATCTCATATGCGCCATTATCGATTGTAACATTCATGCTAATTGATGGTGCAACAAGTGTAATGTCTGATGCAGAAAAATCTTTTGGAATTGTCCAAACATGCTTTTGAACTTCAGTATTAGTATTAGTTACGGAATTAAATCTACTTTCTGTTGTCGTTGTTATGCCAGGAATTAAATTATCAGTTCCTGCCCCTAAAATTGATTTAAGATATCCAGAGTGTGCCTGTGTCATATCTCCGTATTGAGTATATGCGAAGTTTACAAAAGTGTATGTCCCTTCTCTATATAAAGGAATTTCTGTTTCTGTGCTTGAATTTGAAATCGCACCTCTTCCATAAAGAAGTGACTCACCCCAACTCCAAAACCAGTTCATTCCATGTCCAGCTTCGTTTGAGTTTACTATAAGTTCCATTGCTTCTGGCAATAGAGTTACATCAAAGTCTGGCGATGCAATTGATGCAGTACTTGTTAATTGTCCATCAGTGATTGATATACTTTCATTTCCAAGATATAGTGTTCCTGTAGAAAGATATAAATCTCTGAATTTCTTTTCTGCCGACCCTAAGTCATATGTAATATTTGTGTCTGGAATTATATGACCATTTATTGCCCCAATTTCTGTTGGAATTGCAGATATAGATGCAATCCAAACACCCTTGGTTGCGTTGTAAGTCCAAACCTTTGAACCAACTGTATGTGTATCTCCATCTGTTGGACTATCTGGAAAATTGATTGCCATTTTCTATTATCCTTTTAGTGGTTCTGTTGGTGGTGTAAAGTTTGCGGTGTATCTTGCGAGACCTTTAGTAATTCTTACATCTTGAATATAACCAGCAAAATAATTAGTACCTGTCGCTTGTTGATATCCAATTGCTACTGGAATTCCATGTGTTAAGTCTCTAGTAAGGGTAGTACTGTTAACCTGTGTGCCATCTACAAACATTCTAATCGTATTACCAGACCTAGATACAGCGACATGGTGCCAAGTATTGACTTGGATATTTGAGCCACTAGGATCCTGTAATAATACACCATCTGCTTGAGTATAAAAGGCCAAACTACCACCAGTACTTCTCCAATACAATTGATAACTACCCGCTTGAGATGCGCTGTAGGTATCTACTATCAGATGATTGCTGGATAATGCTGTAGGATATATCCAAGCTTCAATAGTAAAGTCTGTCGGTAAATCATAATCTGTACTGGCAGAAGTTTTTATATAATCTCCACTGCCATCAAAATACATTGACTTAGTATCCGTAAACTTAACCTGAGTCGTTGAACCAGTAGTATTACCAATCAACTTTAGGTTAGCGTTTTGAGACTTATCTATGATCGAAGCGTCTGTGCCTTGTATGTGTAACACTGATCCAGTTGAAGATAGAGGAGCAGTTGGTGGAGTGAAATTTGCAGTATAAACTATACTATCTGTAATTCTATGATCTGCAATCCATCCTTGACTATAAGAAGTCGTGCCAGCATTCATAGTATCACCACACCCAATGTTAAAAACAGTATTTAAACTGCCCGGATGATATGCAGAAGTTCCATTGAAAACATTAACACCATCAACATATATTTTGTATCGTTTTTCGCTCGCATCGTGAGTTAAAGCAAGGTGATGCCATTGATATCTTAAATCAACGCTGCCAGTATAAGTCAAATCCCATGTATTGACATCATCCCTACCAATACCCAAGAATACTTTGTAACTACCACCGATAGAGAAAACTGCACCATCAGCGGCTTGTCTGTTTCTTGACAATGCAATGGTCATGCCTCCGATTGCATATGCCCAACATTCAACTGTGTAGTCGGCATCTCTATCCCAAGCAGCTGCTGGAATAATCAATCCATCGTCAGTCCCATCAAAATATACAGACCCGCCATGAACGGCTGTTTCGTATTTGAAATTGTCATATCTACTAAATGGTTTTATTGATGTATTACCATTTGATGTAATTGTATATGCATTTGGTGAATTATCAACAAGATACGGAAACTGATTTTGATTTGTTAATAGTGTAGTGTTAGTTACTGCTGTTATATTTTCAGTTGAAGGTGTAAAATCACCATCATATACATATGAACCAGTGACTAATCTTAGGTCTGAAACATAAGCTTTAGCTCCATTAAAAAGTGTTCTTGTAGTTAGATTGCTTGTTAAATTTACACTATCACTAAAAGTTCCATTTTCATTATATGTACTCAATGTTTGACTGACACCATTTACATAAATTTCTATAGTTCCGTTTCTTCTTTGAGCGACTAGATGAGTCCATTCACCCTGTGGAACCCAATAATTATCAACATATTTTCCTACAGTATAAGAACCATATACACCATAACCAAAAGTTAAACCATTATACCCATTATAATTAGATACATGAAAAGTCCAAGTGGTGCCACTGCCACTAGATTCAGTGTTCATAAAAATTTTACCGGCAGTATTAGTCCAATCTTCATCTGGCCAAATCCAAAATTCAAATGTAAAATCACCAGTGCCAAGATGAAGGCCACTAGGCACAGTGTAATTGTCACCAGTTCCATCGAAATATGTACTATATCCGCCATGACGATAAGGACTAAACGTGCCGGCGTTAGCGTCACCTAATACTGTGATCGTATGATTATTTGTTGAAGAATCCGTAATGTTACTGTTACTTGATGTATCAACCGCTGTTGCTAATAAAGTTGTATAATTACTATTTGTAATAATAAATTCCAGTTCTATCGATGTATTTGCACTCACTGCACCATTAACACCATCAGTTGCATTAATTGTAAGAGTAAAAGTTCCTCCATTATCATCATTAGTACTGGGTGTAATTGTGAATACATTATCCGCTTGCGATACTGTAGCAATACTTCCTAAACCAGAAGTAGAATATGTCCACGTAAGAGGAAACCCTTCAGGGTCTGTAGAAACTGCTGTGATTACAGTAGGTGTACCGTCAGTTGCAAGTTCGTAGGTTCCATTCACTCCAGTGATTGCTGTTGGAGAATCGTTTTGAATTGTCGCAATCTTATACCAACCAGTACCAGAATACATAAACAAGTTATTACTTGATAGTACTAAAGCCTGATCTCCATTAGACATCCCTGTGACAGCGATCAACGCAGTCATATCCGCAACAGTTGTAGTTGTTGCTGCCGCTGGTTGATATCTTATAGTTGCGTAATTCGTCATTTATTATCTCTCCGTTAACAACCAACCTTGAGTTGAGTTGTAATAAACCAACCCAAAGGCAGCCCTATCCGTATCTATAATTAAGTTGTCTGCAACCCCTTGAATATTACTTCCATTTCTTGCAATAGTAATATTATTTGTAGACGCATTTCCTGTAGCATCAATTATTCTAATTTCATCTCCCATAGATGGTGACACTGGAAGAGTCACAGTCACGGCACCACCACTACAATCAACAAAGAGTTTATCTCCAACACTTGCTGTGTGGTTTGTTGTTTCCTGCCAAGATGGTGTTGTAGATGAACCAGATTCGCCTGATACATTTACCCATTGTGTTCCATAATAGACGAGTAAAACCGCATATCTACTATCAAACCACATATCACCTTCTGTTGGTGTGGTTGGTGCAGTATCAGATACAGTTACTGAAGATCCGCCGCCTCCACCACCGCCATTTGATGTAGCTCCAATAAGATTTACCCATTGCTCAGATGTTCCGTCATTATATCTAAAATATAGTGTTCCGTCTGTAGAATCAAACCACATACTGTTTTCAACTGGATTGGTTGGTGCAGTATCAGATGCGGTGATTGGAGATGTTGCTCCAGAAGGATTGGATTGAATCCACTGAGAAGATGTCCCATCATTAAAATACACATACATTTTTGTGTTTGATGAATTAAACCATAAGTCGCCTTCAGATGGAGAAGTTGGTGCCGTATCTGAAACTGAAACTGAGGCTCCACCTCCGCCGCCGGATTGTGCAACCCACGCATAATCAGTGCCATTCCATGAAAGTACCTGATTAGATGTTGCGGTTGATGTATTGAGGTGAGTATCTACATCTGCGTCTACAAAACCATCTGTAATTCCATATCCTGCTAATGTTGTTGGGGTTCCAGTTATCGAACTCCAAGAAAAATCTTGAGCAACAATTTGACTATCATTTGCAAGTTCTATCCAACTACCGCTATGGGCATAATATGCTTTGCCTGTACCATGCACATGTGCAAACATACCATGATATGAAGTAGCAGAAGGAAGATCTCCAGTTGTAGCATACATGTTAGAGAATAAAACTTTATTAGTTCCTAAATCTAAATCTTGTCCTTCTACATGAGCTCTAACTCTTGCATCTGTATAGTAAAGATTGGTAGTGCCTTCTGTTAAATTGTCTGTATCTTTTGTTGCAAATCGTATGTCGAAATATGAATTAATTTCATTACCAAGATTAATAAATCCAAAATTACTATTTCCAGCATCATATAATAAAACATCTCCATTTGCTGGTGTATCAACTGCATCTACATCTGATAAGTCTTGTATACTTGCAAGATTAATACGAGAGTCTGCATATGTGGTTACTTCAGTTGCAAAATCGACTGGTAGAAATTCACTACCATCATACAGAAGGAAATCTCCAGTCGCAATTCCAGTTGTATTTACATCATTCAATACTCCAATATTTGCAGCAGCAACTCTAGCGTCCGCCCTAGCGTCCGTATAGTAAAGATTGGTGCCTTCTGAAAGATTAGTAGTAGATTTTGTTGTCAACCAAGAATCGGCAGTTGTATTAAAATCAGCAGTTGCAAGTTTAGTTCCAATCAAATTGGTAATTGTAGTCGCAAAATTTGGATCGTCACCAAGTGCTGCGGCAAGTTCATTGAGAGTATCTAATGTTGTTGGTGCTGTATCTACTAGATTTGAAATTGCAGTATCTACATAACTTTCCGTTGCGAAAGTGTTGTTTGCTCCACCAGCAGTTGGTGTTACTAAAAGAGAACCAGAAGATTCTGTGAGAGTAATTCCACCAAGAATAATACTATTTCCACTTAGATACAAATCTCTAAATTTATGAGTTGAACTACCCAAGTCATAAGTTACATCTGTATCTGGAATGATACTACCAGAAACATTTGATAGATAATTTTGTACAGAGGTATTTAATGATGCAGTAGTTGCTTGATTGTTTGAATCACCAATAAAGATGTTACCGTCATTTAGATTGGGTACAGCGTTTATACGTCCTGCACCCATAATAACGCCGCCGCCGTTGGATGCATGAACTTTTGTGATACGGCCCAAGTTTTGTAATAGATTACTTTCACCAACTGGAGGAGTATTTGTGTAACCACCACCGACTGCAACATAAATTATGTCTCCTTCGTTGAACGCACTTGTATCAACTCCAGAAATTTTACCCATATGGATAACAAATCCAGTAGCACCTGATACTAAATCTTGTTCTAAAACACCAACCGCTGGCATTGTAGCTGAACTACTTGCATCAGCTGGTGCAATTGTCATTGCATTGCCACTTGTTCCTGTTTGATAAACAGGTGTGCCTTTAAGAATAGTTGACCCAGTTTGGTTTGTTACTTCAGTATGAATTGTGTCTAAATTTTCAAACGATAACGTACCGCTACCATCTGTCATAATAACTTGGCGATTTGTACCATCTGCAACTGGCAGACTATAACCATCTGCACTAATATTAGTAATATTAAATCCACCAGAATTTAAGTTGCCGCCTAATGTGGGGGTTGTATCTTCTACAACTTCATTTATACTAACAGCCTGAACCCTAGCATCTGTATAGTAATAATTGAATATTCCTTCGTCAATGTCATCCGTATTTAGTGTTACTTGCCCAGAATAACCATTGACATAAGTTACAAAAACTGTACCGCCAACAACCGCACTATCGACATATGCTTTACTCGCCGCGTCAGTCCCTGCTGTAGGCAGACTGAGGCCTTTGACAGAAGATGTATGTATCTCTACAAATTTTGCTGTGGCACTACCTATATCGTATGTATCAGTAGTTGTAGGTAAAATATCAGAAGAAAATATACTAGACCCAGACGCATTATCTACATAATCTTTATTTACAATGTCGGTTGGATTTGTCGGTGTTCCTGTAATAGTACCAGTATTAACTATTATATTATTTGCATATATGTCATCAATATTTTTTGATGCAGAACCAATATTAATTCCATTATTGTTTGCTGGAATAATATCTTGTGTGAGAGAGGACATATCTACACTTGTAGATTGTACTATTGGTTCTTTCATTGATGCAATTGATCTTGCAAGTTGCGACAATTCATCTACGGATGCATTTGAGACCAATGCATTAACTCTGGTATTCAGAGCTATTTCCATAGATGTATTTTCTGTATGATCGAGAACTTCGGCAGATCTAGCAAGTTTTACTAGTTCATCAGCGTTTGCAGATGCGGTTTCAGTGATTAATTTAGATATCAACGCCGCTATAGACGTATTTAAATTTGAATCTGCCAAGTCATTATCCTCAAATCTTTTGACTATTTATCTTTTTAATTATATAAGGAATTTACAACTTCTATATTTTTGAGTTTGTGCAAATTACTTGTGGCAACCACATACTCATAATTCAAATCATAATTTTTGTATTGGACAATATCTATAAGAGTTCTAGAAAAAACATAGTCTTTAAAAATAAATTTACTTCCGATAGTTTTAGGAACAACTAATTTGTCTGTTTCGTCAATAAAGATTATTGAATTTTCTATTTTTGAAATGGCACTTGGAAGCTTTTTATTTGCTTTATAAACTTTTCTTTCTGTATTGGATACAATATTATATTCATTATTGTCTATCCAATAAAGAATATTATCTTCATCTATAGTAGACTCGTAACTTACATTATAAAATTGTTTCTTTGACAAATTCAACAATAAACTAAAAGAAAATATTCCCGTTCTAATACTGTCTACTACCATAATTGAAAATTCATCTGAGGATACCTTTCCAATTTCTAATCTTTTCAATTTATTTCCAGTACTAAGTTTTAATACTTTATCAAAACCATTTCTTACAATATAAAAAAATTTATCAAACAAATAAAAATAAAATTCATTATCATTTATTTTTATAGATTTTGTAGAAATTAAAATATCATCATCAATTTTATATGATTTGATTCTTTCATTTTTATAATCTAAAAGGCCCAAGTTTCCATTGTATATCATGGGAATATAACTTTGATAATGATTTGATATATCATTGTTCTTATTTGATTTCATTATAAAATTATCAGATATATTGTCATATAAAGTAAAACTTTTATTCTTATAGTAACAAAATTTCATACCATCATTACTATAAGAATAGATATAACCGTTATCATATTTAATAGGAAATGTTGTTACATTTTTTTCTAGAAATACTTCATTCTTTAAAAAATATTTTTTATAATTTTGGCCAGACTTTGGATCTCGCTCAAAACTAGAATAAACAATATTTCCTGTATCTACATTTAACTCCAACATTAGAAAGTTCCAAACTCTTTCCAATCACTACCATTATAATAATATATTGTATTTGTATCGGTGGTTGTTGCAAAATCACCAAACGAACCAGTTGGTAAATTTGATTGAGTAGAAACGACTGTTGTTGTAACATTCGAAGGTATTGTAATTTCCCCCTTGTATTTGTTGTCTGTAGAATCGTATACAAGAAAATCATTCGTTGATAAGGTGGCATGATCTATGTCTCTAAAATCGGAAAATTCTAATGTATCCCAAGACATATTAGTTCCGTTCGTAGTTAAAAATTTATCAGTTTGACCATCCTGTTCTGGTAATTCTTTTCCAGTCGTGGTATCTGGTGTTACAATATCCAACATTTTTGCTACTGCGTTAGATAGGTCGGAAACCTCATCAACAGTTGATGCGCTTGCCAATAATGTACTGACTCTAGAATTTAGTAAGCTTTCTAGGTTGATATTTTCTGTCTGTTTTATACTTTTAATCATTCTAGCAAATACTAAAAGATCGGCAGTAGTAGCCGATGGAATATCAGATGTTAATTGATTTATTATGGTTTGTATATTACCATCAAACAAACTATCTGCCATTTTATGCTCCTATACCCTGCCAGGCACTGCCATCCCAATAATGTATTTTTGAAGATTCGTTACTATAATATAAGTCTCCAGTTGTATTACCCGTAGTTGGCAAGTCTGCATCAAGAGTTACAGTTTTTATTGCCAAATCACTTGGTTTAAATTTTGTTCCGTCATGTAATAAAATTTGATCATTTTGTGGAGACGTATCGTCTATTTCTAATACATTTTTAGTAATCAAACCATTCCAATCATCATTAGAACCGTCAGTTGACAAAAATGTTCCATCGGAACCATTTTGTGATGGAATGATTTCCCCTTGCGTAATCGTTATCGATTTACTCATCATCAAAGAAACAGTGCGTCCTAATTTAGATAAATCGGATGTGGTGGCATTGACCGCAAGAGTCCCAACCCTAGTGTTAATTGCCTGCTCTAAGGTTGTATTTTCTTCTTCACCAATATATGTTCCCGTTCTGGAAATTTTATATAATTCATCTACAGATGCATTGGTGACTAAAGACAAAATTCTTGTGAGAATTGCACTTTGAGATGTTGATAAATTTGCGTCTGTCATTTATTATTTCCTATTCTATGGGCGGCGATGTAAAGCTTGTGGTATATCTTGCAACATTACTAATTCTAAAATGTTTTATGTATGCAGAATCGATACCATTATTTTGGGTTTCATGTCCATATAATTTTACTCTACTAATATTGGGTGTTCCTGCATTTGTACTGAAAGAGGCAACCTGATTGCCATTGTGATATACTTTAGCGTTCATTGAAGATTGATACACAATTGCGTGATGAACCCACTGACCAGTTGCATTTGCTGTCGAAGCAGTTATATTTGTATTTGTTGTTCCCCCTGCACCAGAAAATTTAATGTTGTCCGTCCTATATTCGACCATACCCGTATCAAACCAATATGCTGGAGTACTACCAAGAGTATCAATATATCCCCAGAATTCTACTGTAAAATTTGACCCCATTGAAAATGATGAGAAGTTGTATTCGACACCACCCGAATTGATATTTTTTAATGCATTCCCTGATATACCAGTACTAGTTGCACTGACTACAGCAGTGTTTCCATTTACTTGATTAGTACCACCATTGCCATAATTTGCAATCTGTTCGTTTCTATTTGTGTCATATGACGCATACCAGATAGTATTTGCATCTATCCAATTGAAAGGAATTGATGTGGTTATTTCATTCCATGAACTTCCATCCCAATAGTGAAAACTATCTTCTGCAATTGCATATGCAATCTTACCTGTAGTGTCTGAGACTGGCAATCCAGCAACATTTGCATAAGTTTCAAATGACTTTGTAGGAGAAACAACATTAACCAAATCACTATTTACGTCTATCGATAAAGTATCTCCAGCTGTTGGGGATGTTACGTTTACATTATTAATATCATTTAAATTTGCCTTCACCCAACTTAAAGATAAACCATTTGTTTGTAAAAGTTTATTGATATTACTTGTTTGACTTGGTAAGTCTACTCCATCAACAAAATCTGCCTCTAGCATATTTCCTATTGCTCTTGCAATATAATTTTTTTGTGTTGTAGAAAGAGATGCTTGTAATAGTGTATTAAATCTATTTACAAATGCAGTTTCAGCTGTTGTATCTTCGGTTTTCCCAATCGCTTTAAGACATACACTAATTTCGTATAATTCTTTTGTTCCTGCCGTTGGAATTAATGTAATTGCTCTCGCTAATAGTTGATCTATACCTGTATTAAAATTTGAATCTGGCATTCTATTATCCTATCGTAACCAACAATAATTCAGCTCCCAATTCTTGGCCATTATTGAATTTAATCTGCGAATCCGTATATATTTCATATTTTGATGGAGAAACCAACATACCATTGCAATAAAGTTGTACCCACTCTCTATTTATAAAGATTTGTACTCCTGCTCTTGTTTGAAAATCATATATGAGTTTTCCCTGATTATCTACTGTAATATCTTTTGAATAAACGAGTTTTGGTCTATTTTTAAGTGTACTGTAATCATTAGTATTTAAGTCTGGTTTATTTTGTATTTGTTTCCATTCTACTGGTAAATTATTTAAATTTGGTTTATTTAAAAGTGTATTGTAATCTATCAAACTAAACTTATCGTCAATCTTTTTTAAAATACTATCTACAAGAGCAGTTTCGCTTTTTGTTGTTGTAATTTTTATCCATTCATTTCCTGTAGAGTAATAAAGATTTCCTGTGTCTCTTGCGATTGTTACCATCCCACTATGATTGCCTGGTTCTGGAAACTTTGCAAGATTTGCATATCCAGATCTCCACTTAAAATGATCTTTAACTGTGGATGTTTCTGTAGTAACATCAAAAGTATTAATTTCTGGAAATTTAAATACTGTCACCGTGCCATTACAAACTTTATCAAAAGTTAACTCTATTGTAGTTGTATCTTGATATGTGACTTTATAATCAGATGATAAATCTTTATCTATATAAACAAAAAAAGTACAAGAACTTGTTTTGAAATTGTGATTGATAATCCATTTTCTTTTATTTTCGCTTTGAATATGAAAATAGGTATCTCTTTTTTCTGTAAGTTGATACCACGTTTTAATACCATCTAACTCCGTATAAACATATAATGCACCCAATACAAGAGCCGTTTCTCCAACCTCTGGATACATAGGAAATTCTTTATAATTTGTTGCAAAAGTTAAGGTGCCCTTAATGCTTACATTAGTTAAGTTTAAAGTTCTATTTTTCATTTTCCTCGTCCATGTATCTTATATCTTGTGCTGTTCCTACAAAAAATACTTTACCTTCTAAAGCTTGATTAATTATATCAAACAATTTAAACTGATATCTCAAAAATCCAAGTTTTTCAACATTGGGAGCTTCATCATACAAATCAAAATTTTCAATATTTTTTTCTAATTTTTGTAACCAAGCGATTAATTGTGTTGCATGAATTGTTCTTCTATTTCCCATCTAGCATCAACTCCAATGCAGTATAATATTTTTGAACATTTTTAACTTGTTCAGAGTATTTTTTCCTTGCATTCACATCATGAAAATTTGTCAATAAAGCATTTTGTTTTAATATTGCTATTGATTCTATCAAAACACTTTTTATTTCTTTACTACTATTTAAAGTAGTTATATCATAATACTTCATCTCAATCATTTAATTCCAAAACCTTTGCCATTGATATTTCTGGCAGTTTACAAATGTAATAATAAATAGTCCAGAAAATTAAATTATAAATAAGTATTTCCATAATAAAACTCCTTTCAACTATTTATACTAAAAAAAAGAGGGCCGTGGCCCTCTCCAAAATTTAAAATTTCATTAAAAATTAAATATTTGTCATAGACATAACTGAAACTCTGATATGTCTAGATTCTGTAAGATATATTGTCAATGTGTTTGCATTTGTTTCTTCGACAGGAACAACATCATTTGCATAAACACCTTGATCGTCTAAAACCATCACTTGGAAAAGTAAATGGTTTGAATTCAAATTGTGATTAATGGTATGTGTTGTTGCAGTTGCAGTTGATTGATATGTAAATCTTAAATTATTTACAGATGTTCTAATAGAACTATCTCCAGAAGTTCTTTGTGCAATTTCTGTTGATAGGTCTGATTCAACATCAAGTACCAGAGATTCTAAACTATCAAAGTTATCTTTAATTGCAGTGTCTAACAAAATATCCGCATTGGCCAGACTTGTTGCAGTATCAATATAATTACTACCAGATGGTTGATTGTATGCGCCAGTGGATAATAATCCAGCCCCCGCTTGTGTGTTGTCCAACTCACCTTGAATACCGCCCGCACCTACGCTATTGTTTAGTGTTGCAATGTCATCTGCATTTTGTTTTATTTGAATGTCGAGTAAATTATCAGCGTCTTTTAGTGATGTCGCATTACTAATATAATTTGCTGTTGGAATTGCACTGTACGATCCGGCTGGTGAAAGTCCGGCCCCAACTTCTATTGCATCAACTTCAGTTTGAAGATTAGTAATATCAGTAGTATTTGTTGAAATATCTGATATAACTGATGCATCAACACGCAAACCAGATGAAGATTTACTGAGTGTGTTTCCATCAATTTTAACAGAAAGTTGTGCAGCTGTATCTGTAGAATCTGCTGCGCCGTCTAATGTAAGGAACAAACCACTGTCTGATCTTAAATCCAGTCCAACTTCGTCACTTGGTAATTCAACAACACCAGCACCAAAATTTAAGAATATCTCATTACCATTTTTCTGAATACCTGCACCAGCAATAATTTGCCCTGCACCTGAGAATTGTTCCCAAACCATTGCTGATGAACCAACGGTAATACTACCATCTGTTACAAGCACATATCCATTGTCTGCGTTTGCTGTACCTTCTTCAACAAATACAAACACACCAGATGTCATCTCTGCGTTATCGTCTGCATCACTTGCGCGACTCAGAGAACCATTTCCGGCAGCAGAATATTCATAAATACCATTTTGTGACGCAGTAGTTTGATCTTTCAGAAGTACTCTGTCACCATCTGCAAGTGCAATTCCATCAATTGTTGTTACACTAGTCAGGTTTGCAACATTTGCGGTTGATGCAACTCTGACTGATGCCTTAACATCCAAACCAGTTGCAACGGAATCAACATATTCTTTGTTAGCTGCATCTGTAGGATCAACTGGCGTAGCAACACTAATAATTCTATTTGTGCCCATATCCAGATTGCCAGACATGGTGTCGCCAGTTTTAGAAACTTTTCCAGTAATGGCAGTTTCATTTGCATATATTGCAACCGATAATTTATTATCTGCATCTTTCAATGATGTTGCAGTATTAATATACTGCGCTGTGTTATTTGCACTATAACTGCCGTTCGCGTTTAGGCCAGCCCCAGTCTGTGACGCATCCAATTCACTCTGTACATTACCAACTGCTGTATCTAGATCACCTATAGAATCTGCGATTGATGTTGATAAATTTATATAATTCGTGCCATTAAAGGCAACAAATCCACCAGAAGCAGTCAATCCAACAGAATTTTCAATAACATCAACTTCAAATTGTAAATTAGGAATGGTTGTTCCTGTGATTGTTACAATATCATCAGCATTTGTTTTTACTTGTGTGTCTAAAAGATCATCTGCATTTTGCAAATCTGTTGCTGAGGAAATATAATTAGCACTACCATTCGCAGTGTAACTACCATCGGCGTTAAGACCAGCCCCAGTTTGAGTTGTATTAACTTCTGTTTGCAGTGTTGCAATTGTTGTATTAATAGTTGTATCAGCAGAAATTCTATCCGTAATTTCTTGAGCAATATCATCGGCGTTTGTTTTTGCCTGCGTATCTAACTTATCGTCTGCATCCTTCAGAGATGTAGCGGTGTTGATATAGTTAGCACTACCATTTGCAGTATAAACACCTGTAGAACCAAGTCCAGCGCCGTTTTGAGTTGCGTCTAGTTCGCCTTGAACACCATCAATAGCTGCGTCTAAAAGTTCGTCTGCATTTTTGAGAGATGTTGCCCCAGTAAGATAAGTTGTCGTGCCATTTGCAAGATAACTTCCATCCGACTGCAATCCGGCGCCGGTTTCGATTGCGTCCAACTCCGCCTGTGCTTCAGCTGGGAAGTCGGATGTGCTCAGAACACCTTTCATCGTTGATGGATGATTTTCACATACATAATATAGTGTGTCTGGTGCATCATGTGGGACTTTAAATATTAATGTGCCACTTGTTTGTCCTTGTGCATTTGCACCTGTAACTACATTTCCAGCGCCATCGTCGTGACTCAATCCTTCATTATAATAGTTTGCACTAAAATTACTTGTTACTGCCGCATCTAACAATAAGAAAGGATGTGTAGAAACATTCAATTCAAACTTATATGTAATGCCAGGATGAATATCTATAGATTGATTTGCACTACCATCTAAAAGATACGAATTAGAAGCGTCATTAGTTACTGTGATAGTAATTTGTGCATCGTGTGCATCAAGATTGCCAGTTACTGTATCTATTTGATTTTGTAAATTTGTGTCGGCGGCTTGTCTTGCAGTAGACTCTGCCGTGATAGAAGCGTTTAGTGTGGCTACTTCTGCTTGTAATTCTGCAAGTGAAACAGCTTGTTGAATCTGGACTGCGCCTTGAGCGTCAAGGGAGGAAAATTTAAATACTTTGTCAGTAGTATTATACCATAATCTGCCAGGTTCTGTGGGTGTTGGATCGGCTGACAATTGCTCGATACGCATATTTTCAATGTACGAATTATCAGCAAGTTTTAACCCATGAAACTTTACATAGTTCGGCATTTGTTTACTCCAAATCTTTTAGTTCTATTTATATTTATCTTCATCTACGCTGATAATAGCACATCATTATTAAAGAAAACTTCTACATGACCAGTGATACTTTCTGATAAATGCACTCTAAAAGAATCTGCATCAATTGTTTCGACAAACGCATAAAATCTGTCTCCATTTGCATCATACAATTTTTCTGAGTATGATGTTGTGTTTTTATCGTGTTGTATAATCCATGTTGTGGCTGCTGTATTTATTTCATATCTATATATTCTAACAATAGGCTTGTCAGTCAAATCTGTAAAACTACCAGAGGCGGCAACCGTAGAAAGTCCTAAATTATTTCTAGCATCATTCGCATTTGTCGCACCAGTTCCACCGTGAACCAAATCAATGGACTCTCCAGTTTGAAACTCTGAAAGTCCAGTTGTATTATCGTTTTCATCCTTTAATACTCTAATAGGTATAGTCATTTTATATCACCAAAAATTAACTATTAAGTAGTGCAGTAGAAATAAATGTGGTATTAACACCAAAACCACCTTGCAAAAATAAAATTCTCATTCCATTTCCGTAAGCATTTGTACTACCCAATCCTCTATAAAGTCTTCTTCTATCATTAGTTCCTGTTGTAGAAAATCTGTCACTAGAAAGAATAGTATCTTCACCAACTGCTCCAGCATCTACAAATCCAATAAGATCTATTTCCTTACCAGTATAAAGGTATCTGTATGAACCTATTCTGGTTGGGAATTGAATTACAAGTTGTCCATCGTCATTTAATGATAATTGCTCCAATGGATTAATAACCGCATGGGAGTCTCTTTCATTAATACCGGCAAACACATGTCTACCCCAAGGTTTCAATATGTCTTTTTCTCTGACGACAAATCTTCTAAATCGTCCTTGTTCATTTAAATCGAAGGCCTTAATATCTTCTTCAACAACTTCATCTACAACAAATTCCGAAACATAATTTCCGTCAATATCATAAATTCCATCATATGCAAGAGAATTTGATCTACCAGTAGTTTCAGTTTTAAAGAACGGTGTCAAATCAGAGTATAATACTGGTGGTTCGCTGGATGCATATATACAATGAACAGGTTGTGTTGGTGATGTAAAATCAGGTTCACCAGTGGTTGAATCTACATGCCTTTGAATGCAGAAAAATGCATTTCTACCTTCTTGTGTGTGCGATTCGTGGTCCTTGATATGGAATACCATTCCATGATTTGCAATCGTTAATGTATATGTCATTGGATATGAAGCTGCCAGATTTCCAGTTCTACCAGTTCTTCTATAAAATCCTTTTTGTACTCTAACATTTGATGTATTATATGGCGTATCATTCAAAAGTTCTGTTGAACTACCCAGTAGATATGAATCTTCATACCTGTATTCACCATCATCTAAAATGCCATTGGTTACAGTTCCAGTACCAACTGTATAAGTTACACTATATGAATTGCTACTAGTCCAAACGTCTGGGACGCTATTGAAACCATCAACCGTCGAATGATAAAGTCCAACTCGTCCAGCGTCTGTGTTCATTTTATTTGCCAAGACACCTTTTAACAAATCTCTTTGTGAATATGGATTATTTTTATGAACAGTTGCGCCAAGATATCCTTGATACTGCGGTCTCATACCACCCATGAATCCAGGCTCTCTTTTTGTAATTTTTTGAGTTATATCACTATTGGCTGCAACTTCAGTAACATCACCATTTGATAATAATTGATATTCTGTTGCGGCATGAACTGTTAAATACTCAAACTGAGAGCCTTTACCAGTCTGCCCCGAACCAACCTGCAAAAAGCCTTCATTAATATATGGAGATGTTTCTGTAAGTTCTTCTCCTCTACTAACATCAAGTCTAAGTCGCCAAGGTTGCGAATTATCAACTCCACCCAAGTTGGTTCTTTCGTCTGTTTCAAATACAAGTGGGCCCATACTTCTATCGGTAATATATTCAAAAGTATCTATTTCTAAATCCGAAGTATGTGTTTCAAATTGTTTATATGATGTATTTCCTAGATTGATTCCGTTATGAGTAGAATTTGGATGTAATTGTCTAAGATTAAAATCAAAAGAAACTTCTGGACCAACAGGTCGTGTTAATCTAGTACTACTATTGTCATCATCCAATACCAAACTATGATAACTCACTGGATAATTACATGAAGTTGCCCTATCCGCACCAACAGATACGCCCATAGATCCCTTGCGAACTGGATTGGCCAATGTTCCAAGATCTCTTGCAAGTGGGAAAGACATTCTAATTCTTCCAACATTAGAAAGAGCTGCGGCCCGTGTCTCGGTTAAAGTAAAATTTATAGGTCCATTATTGCCTGTGTCATCAAAGTCTGTTTCTTCTTCAACTTCTAAAGTTACAGAAAATCTAGCTGCGTCTGGAATGTCCCAAGTATACATTGAATTCATCCATTCGTCGTCGCGGTTTTTACTTTGAGTATACCAAGCAAGAGGACTTACCATTTTTATTGGTGGCGGCGAATTAGGATCTTGAGAATATTCAAAAGTAGGATCAAATTTAAGTCTTAAAACATTTGCCATTGCCAAAGCGTCCTTTTGATAACTGAGGCGAATTTCCCCGTCCACCCTATTTGAGATTGCATCAATTTCCGTATCCGCGCTGGCTGCCCCATTGTATGCAATTTTTGGAGTATTTGCCAAATTAACATAGTTAGGGTCTGTTGTTCCATCAAGGAACGTTGTTGCTGTATGATTTGTAATTGGCGTGATTGTGTTCAAGGAACCGTTTGCCGCCATAAGATCTTGATTACCATTATAATAATCTATAAGTTTATTACCAAAAATTGTTCCATCATTGTAAATCCAATAATTTTCTCCGTCTTGATCAGCAGTTCTTGTAGTAATATTTGACGGAGCATTAAACAATCCCCATGCTCTGTCATCTCCGTTTGATGATAGATACTTCTGATATTTTGTGTTCCTGATCATATATGCCGATGAATCTTCATTATATTCTATTCTCAATTCAGTACCAACAATATCTATATTCATGTATTTTTGAGTATAAGGACAGTCAGATGATTCTAAAAACGCTTCTAGATCTACCAAAAGAGTACTCGCAGTGCTATATGGTTTTTTCGCTTCAAAAGAATAAGAAATGTCAATTGTATTTTCCCAAGGAGTGTCAGAATCTTCATCAACAAGCCCTGTTAAATTTATAGTAAATATGTCACCTTTATTTGCTCCAGTGAATCCACTAACATTGACACTATGAACATAGCCAGGGATAGAATCTGTATAGTGATAATTGTAGAAGTTTAAGTCAGCATTCGTTACTTGCCAATTATAATAGCCATAGTAATAGCTATAACTTTGTATTGCTCCAATCTGATAATGACAATTTCTTACTGAAACGTCCCTGTTCAGAAAGAACATATCAGCGGCTTTATCTTTTGTTATATCATTATCCAAGTTTGGCCATCCATTTCCAGATGGGAATTTATCCCAAGGGCCAAAAGTAACCGAGTACCCATGAGTTCTGAAGGGATCATAGTGGAACGTTGTGTTACTCGCCCCCATCGTCTGTGTGACAAATCCTGTCGGGTGATTAGTTGCTATCGCATTGGTTGTTCCATCTTCTGGACTTTCTTTGTACCCCCTTGATGAGTTTTGGACGGCTTCCCTGCGCGAGGCGTGATATTTTAAAGATATTGCAGTATCCAAAGCAGCTGCAGTCGCTGCCGCTAAATCAGTATAAGTATACGCTCGATTCAAAGAGGGACTGCTGCCGCCGAATAAACTTCCCCTTCTTGCCGTTGATGAAGATTGTCCCCTACCGTGTTCTATAATAGTATTTACAAAGGAATATGTTAGTCCAGATAAAAGAGTTCTTGCGGTTCTTGTGAAAGTCAGCCCCCAATCAATAGATTGCGTTGAAGCTTCAAAATTTGTTACTGTTCCTTCTGGTATCCCACCATCTGGACTGAGAGATCTGAAAACACCACTAACTTTACTCAAAACATTACTTTTAAGTAGATGATTGTGAACCTCTTGAGCAAAATCTTCTATATCTTCAGCGACAGCTATAAAAGAAACACTTTCGCTTAATGTAGTGTTATCTGACAATTTTGTTCCAGTAAATGTTAGAGTATATTGATCGTCAGGCTGTACTCTGTCTGCCCCAGCTGCAAATTCAATATTGAAAACGCCTTGAAATGTTTCATTCTCTGTTACATCAGCAGGGAAAAACTGTTCACCTTTATATGTCGTTATCCAAAAATGATGAATAATCGCCCCAGAAGGTTTTCTTTCTTCTTTGTAGTGCCTTAAATTACCTTCTGTATCAATACCAGAAGCTCGATCTGGAAATGCAACTACATTTCTTGCTGGGTTTGTTAGTAATCTTTTAATTTTATTAAATTCATTTTCATAAACAAGTTGTGACAGTCTAGGCAACCCAATATAACCTTGTTGACTAGTCGCTGTTGTTTGGATTGCAACATTTGGAGGAATTCTCTTTAACCAATTTCCATCTGCATCTCTATTATCGGGATGTGGATTCAAATATGAAAATAATTCGGCGTTTGGACCAAGAAATTTTGTCTTTTCCATCGGTGACGCCCATGCGGTGGAGTTCGACGATTGAGGTAACTGCATAGCTATAAAATCATTCCAAGTAGGACTTGCATAGGTATTGTCTTCTATAACTTTTGGTTTTAACTGGTTTCCGTCATAGAAATAGTCTGTAATATATGTAACAGGATCACCGGAAGTCCAATCTCCGACGCCAAATGCGCCCTCGTTTGGAGCCGTCGTCGTTGAATCGTAGTAATATACAATGAAACTGTCAATATATCTGGTAAGAGCATCATCTGATATAGTAATTTTGACCATATCTGGGCCAACATCTTTAAATCCATTAGAAAGTAAATCTGTCGCCAACCTAGATAATAGGGGGGTTTCTTCCTGTCTTTCGGGATCCCAATCATATGCATCTAAATGTAGAATATCTTGTTGTTCTATTGCAACGCTCATGGCGCAAACTCCTATTTGTTCTATAGTTTCTTACTATTTATAAAAAACAAAAATGTAAAATTATTTAATTTATTTCTAAATTGATATTATCTATTGTTCCATCTGACATTGTAAAATTTAAATAAGATTCTTGTAAGGTATTTCCTAAAAACAGAGAAACTAATGGTATGTCATCACGTACTCCAGTGTGATTAACAAATGGAATAAAATTGTTAAAATCGTCTGCTCCACCAACCGACTGAACAGTTGAAAATGTATATTTATTTGTATTGGTGTCATATACCAAAAATGTTGTACCCGAAGTAGGAATATCTGATATATTATGCCCAGTGTAACTAAAATTCTGAAGATTGGTATTTATAGTATTAATTGCTGATTGGTTTGTTAGAATTGTATTTCTATTTTCGAGAAGGGTAATGTCTAAATCATATTGTGCAACTTCCAAATCATTTAATATTTCAAAGACATCAGCCAATTGAGAACCAATATTTGTATTTCCAGCAAGAGCATCTTGTATTTCTTTTAGCGTATCAAAATCTAGACTTACATTATCTAAAAGTATATCGAACCTGTCTTTAATTGCCTTTCTAAAACTTCCTGTAGTTTGATCATCACCATCTACAATTGCCATCTGAGATTGTAATGTATTAATATCAGATTCCATTGTAGTTATATTGGTATTCAATCCAGACAGAGCTCCACCAACCAAAGCGTCAAATTCACTTTCTAGAGCATTAAAATCTGCAACATGTGAATTAAAATCATTTACATGATTTGTAAAATCTGTAGATACAAAGTCACCAAGGGCATCCGCAATTTCTTTAAGGGTATCTCTGTCAGAACTGACACCATCTAATAGAATATCAAATCTGTCTTTTATCGCCTTTCTAAAACTTCCTGTAGTTTGATCATCACCATCTATAGTATCAATGCGACTAGTTTGTGTGGTTAAATCAGTTTCAACTCTTGCAATTTCAGAGGTTAAATCGGTTTCAACTCTTGTAATTTCGGTGTCTAAAATAATATCTGCGTCAAATAAAGAAGTTGCAGAACCAATATAATTAGAGTTGGTATCTGGAGAATAATTTCCATTGATTGGTTGAAGTCCAGAACCTAAAACTATAGTATTTCGAAAAGTTTCAAAATCTGTTCTAAAATTTAAGGTGTCTCCTAAAGAATCTGCGATTTCTTTTAAAGTATCTAACTCTGGTATAACACCATCCAATAATTCATCAAATCTTTGTTTTATTAAATATCTTATCGAATCTGGAGTATTTTCGTCTGCCTCTATTATATCTAATCTTGCTTCAATATCTGCTACATCAATAGTAATTGTACCAGCTTTTGTGGAAGGATCATAAGAAAAGTTGACTCTACCTTCAAATATAAATTTTTCCACACCAACTTCGTTTACTATAACACCGTCTACTGAAGTGCCAGTAGTGATCGAAGAACCAATTTGTTGCCACACATTATTGTGAGAATAGTATAAAAGTCCCGTCTGAGAATCTTTTGCCAATCTTTTGTCTAAAGGACTAGTATCAAAATCAGAAAGAGTGTCAAACTCAGTATACCTGATTAATTGTAAACTATCTCTGGCTCCTTGTGCGGTAGAGGCCCCAGTGCCACCTTGTGCAATAGCTACAAAATCTCCGTCAGTAAATTCTGCCAGAATTACTTCGCCGTCACCTTGTAATATCGCCTTGATAGGTCTTACTGTATCAAATGCCACCGATTATCCTCTCTTTTATTTGTATTTATGAAACGGCGCCTTCCGAACCTTCACCAATTTGAACTACACTACCTCCACTGGATTCTAAATTGATATTAGAAATAAGTGAGTTGTTATTGCTTTGTACGCACGGAACAGGCCGTCTTGCAGCGGACCAACCAGCCTTTCCGTCTGATGAAGGTCCTCTACTATAATTTCTTATTGTTAAATTATCACTTTGATTCCCGCCGATAATTTCTATTGTGGTATCAGTCTTGTTTCCTGTCGCAATTCCAACATGTCCCTTTCCAGAATTTTTATAACTTCTCCAAAAAACAATAATGTCACCCCTTTGAATATCATCCCAACCTACTGGAGTGCCATATCCTTCATAATTTCTTGCCGTGGCGCTTGCCAGATGTTTATGTCCAGATCTTTTTAGTGTTGCACCAACAAAAACTGCACACCAATGATTATAACCACCACTTGGTAAAAATGCATATTGTCCTAAACCAACCTCTTTCCATAACGAAATAATATTTTGATTATTACCCTGTTCTGTCCATCTTCTTGTAGTCATTGCCTCGTAAGCAACATCAAACGGATTTCTTAATGGCACATCTTCGCAATTTCTAGAAGATAGTTCTTCTACATTCTCATCTTGAATTTCAGCCGTATCCGGCAATCCTAAACCACCCTCACTGGGCGGTAATTGTGATATATTACCCCCACCAGAACTTTCTGTATTACTAGGTTGTGAATCTGTAAAGTCTGGATGTGGGATTGGACTAAATTTAATTTCTGGAAACTTTGGTGGTGTATATTTTTCTGTACTATCTCCGGCGTTTACATTTCCACTTCCAGTTCTTATAAAGGAACCACAACTAATTGGGTCCATCTCTCGCGCCACACCTTTTTTATTTACAAAAACTGATCCAGACCCTTTGGAAATATTGCCTGCGTGTGGTGGAACATTGGGACATGCATGTGGTTTAAAAATGTCAACCTTTTCTCTTAAAGTTGGTTTTCCATTCGTAATTACATTATTACTACCAGCTGGACAAGTTCTTGGGGGAAAACAACCATGTCCTGTGCATGGATCTGTATTTTGTCCTCTACTTACATTTGGCATAAGCACTATATCCTCTTGTCGTCACCAGTATATCAGTTACTTGTTGATAATAGGCACTTTCACTATCGGGTCTTATTGCACAATTAAGTAACAATGGTTCTATATTTTCCAACCTTTCCGCTTCTATGGATGATACTGCAACATTACCCAAACTCATTTCTAACAATAAAATATCAAATTCTTCTTTAGTCATATTTAGTTGTCCTAAATCATAAAGTTCTTGTAGTTCAACTTTAGAATTTTCCATTTCTGTTTTGTTTAAATCGTTGTTAAATCTACCATATCCAGCTTCCCTTAATTTTTTAATTTTTTCTGTTCTAGTTAATATCTCGCCTTCCCAATATCCAAGTTGTGTATCCGGCAAGGTTTGTTCTTCTGGTTTAACTTTATTCGTATGCAACCATAGATCTCTGTCAAAAGAATAATTATTATGAACTTTTAATTCAAAGTTAATTTCTTTTTTAAGTCCACCAGTCCCATCTTGTTCAAAATTAAATAATAAGTATTGTCTATCATCTTCTATATTTGTTATATATTTTTGTTCTACAACGAAATTTGTATCAGTTATGACCAAATATGAATATGCAGCCAATTGATTGATTTGTTCATTTAGACTGTCTATCTGTTCCTGTAATATTTCTATTAAAACTTGATCGGTAGTATTATTCAATTCTTGTTGAATTTCATCTCTTTTATTTGTTGCAACAATTTCTGCCTGAATTGCAGTGAGGTCGTATTCCGATGTTTCAGTATATTGCTCAAAATCAAAGTCAAAATTTCTGTCCACTTCTACCTCAAAAGTCCATACATTTTTTATTACTGGTGATTGATTAGAATTAAAAATAACGGGAAATAATTCTGGGCCTGTTGGAGAAGAAGAGATTCTCGCCCTAGAAGTGACTCCTGTTGTGCTGTTATGTTGTTCTACTGTGTCGCCAAAAGAAGGTAAAACTGCGTCATCTGGTTCTACGATTTGTATTATTCCTCTAGATATAGCACTCGCTAATATTTTATATTTAAATGTTCTAGGAGTTTTCATATCAAAATCTGTCCAATCCAAATCTATTGGTGGATGATGTCCTTCGTCAGTCACCCAATTTTCTGTCGCATACTTATTTAAAAATATATCCATATCACTGATTTGTCCCGTCAATCTACCATCTGTCGTTAATGTCAAACACTCAAGAAGTCTGTTATCACTTAAAAATTCGTAAGACCAAATATATCTACCAGCCTCTATTCCTTTACCATTTTTTGAACCAGTATTCATATTAAAATTAACAAATTCAAATTCATATAGTGGGTCATCTTCTCCTAAAGTAAGAGTTATTTCATATTTTATTTCTGATGTACTCATAGTAGAAGTTTTAATGTATTCCATTGGCACGAAATGATGCCCATAATAAAGTTTTGGTAAATTTACTGCTTCGTGACCATAAGCTTCAGAACCACCAGACTTTATTCTGCCTATTGATGATTGAATTTTCATTGGTTCAAAATTTGGCAAACTTTTTACATTGTGATAATAGGTTTGTCCTACAAACAAATCAAAAACAAAAAATGGAGTTGACTCATATACAACTTGATTACCACTATATTTGCCGGAAGATTTTCCAAAAACTACAAAATCTGAAATTTGTGCAGTTGAAAATCTCTGTCCAAATTTTGGATATTGCGATTGAACACTTTCGTATTTTGCTTTTTGTATTGGGTATTGAGATTGTATGCCTTCATATGTTGGTTTCTGAACTGGATATTGAGATTGTATGCCTTCATATGTTGGTTTCTGAACTGGATATTGAGATTGTATGCCTTCATATGTTGGTTTCTGAACTGGATAATGAGATTCAATACCTTTCAAAGATGCTCTGAAAACCTCTTCTACCATTTTAAACTTAAATATATTAATGTCAGTGTATTGTGTTGGTAAATTTACATAACTTTCATCATTAACAAAATAAGAGTATGGTTGTGTATAAACGGCAGGAACCATATTTTCATTTTGAGTCATATTATCCAAATCTAAGAAGAAAAGTTTGTGTAAGAATGTTTTTTCTTCTTCCTCTTTTAGATATGGACTATAATCTACTTCATATTCATTTAGTTTAGAAAATTGTAAATTTTCTTCAAAGGTTTTATCTGTAGGCCCGACAATATAATCCATTTTTACATGCAGCGGATTAAATCTATGAATTCCACTTATAGGTACAAAAGTTTTGTCTGGTGGGCCAATAACCATTGGTTGTATGTAAGTTGTCTTGGTGGATTCTCTTATTTGAATTAAACCACTATCACCTTGTATTATGAGATCTTTCCCAGAATCAAATCCTGAGTCAATTATTTCGTGCAAGTCTGTTTTTCTCAAATAATCATTATCTGAAGAAATAATTAATAAATCATCTCTTTGTAAGAAACTATCTATTTCTTTTATCAGTGTAGAAGATTCTAATACAGTATCTAATGTTCCTTGGAATAATGGTTCACTAGATTTTAAATAATCACTAAATTTGTTTCCAATAGAAAAGAGTTGAGATTCTAAAGTATATTCTCCACTTTTTTCTATTAAAGACTTTGCTCTTTTTAAAAAATCTTTAGGACTGGTGCTCAATAATACAGATGGAACAATTACATCTTCTATTAATTTTGAATTTAATTTTTCATTTATTGTGAATATTGATAAATTTTCTTCAATATAATTGGATGCAGCAACAACAACATCGATAAGGCCATCGGCACCTATAGTTCTTAATTTATTTAAGGAATTTATTAATACTTCGGAATCGTTACCATACTTAGTAAGACTTTCGATTATTTGTCTATAATATTGTTTAGCGTCATTATAAGATAATGTACCTACATTACTGAAAAACCCCTTGTCTTTTCTGAAAATTTGTTTTTCCAACATAGGCAGGAAAACTTCAAAGAAACTATTATCATCAGAAACTGAATTCAAAGAATTTAATAGTTCAGTTGCTAAATACTCTGTTTGGAATGATTTTCCGATTGATAGTATTTCGTAATCATTACTAACTGTTCCGACAAATGTTGAATCTTCGGGCGTAGATTGGATAGAATAAATTGACTCAATATAAGTTGAATTAGAAACATTATTTTCAAAAAATTGACTATATATTTGCACATCAACTTCAGATTTTGATGTATATATTATGTTGTCAAAGAAAATGGTCTTAGCTTTTACTCTAATTCCATTACTGCCTATAATCTGAGTCATTTTTACAACTTCATACTTCTGTTGATGCCATTTCTATCGATAAATGGGCCTATAACGCTATTTAGTCCTGTAATTTCACCCAATATTGTTACTGGTCTTAAATGATAATAAGTTAAAGTTCCTCCATGTAATCTTATAACCCCCTTAGATATTCCACCACCAACTAAACTATCGTCAGAACCTATTCCTTGTTCACCAAGATTATCCTCTCCAACATTTCCTATAATAGACTCTTCTTCTCTGTCATCTTGACCGACATTGGGTGTTACTGTGTCATCTGTGGTGTCGTCTTGTCCCACATTAGGAGTTACAGTGTCATCTGTAGTATCATCTTGGCCTAAGTTTGTTGTAATGGCATCATCTGTGGTGTCGTCTTGTCCCACATTAGGAGTTACAGTGTCATCTGTAGTATCATCTTGGCCTAAGTTTGTTGTAATGGCATCATCTGTGGTGTCGTCTTGTCCCACATTAGGAGTTACAGTGTCATCTGTAGTATCATCTTGGCCTACTGATGGTGTCGCCACTTCGTCAGTTGCATCTTCTTCATTAATTGTAGTAGAGATTGTAGAATCTATTAAGTCACTAGAGTCTAAATTTGGTGTTAAGACAACATCTTCTAGTTCGTCAGTACTAATATTTGGTAATGTAGTTGCAAACTCTCTAACTAGTCTTTCTAAAACTTCGATTGACTCGTCTGTCGTAAGTCTATTTAATTCTTCTATAATATCAGGTGTTATAAGATCAAGTTGTTTTAATTCATTTATTAAATCTTCTTCAGTAAGATTTTTTTCTCTCAATTCTTCTACTAAAACTTCAGCAACAATTGTTTTTTCTAACAACTCTTCGTCTTGTTTTAAAAACTCTAAAACCTGTTTTTGTAGTTCTTCTCTTAGAGAATCTTCTGTTTTTATTAGTTCTTGACCGACAAGTTCCTCTACAAATTCTCCTATATTTGTATCTAATAAAAATTCTCTAACTGTAAGTTCGTTTAAATTTATTTCATTAATATTAGATTTTTCTAATTCTTCAAAGAAGAATTGTCCAAAAGTCTGTTCAACTAATGTTAATTCTTCTTTTTCTAAATTGCCCAACTCTACAATGTCGGTTTCTTCTGTGACAAGTTTTTCTATGATAGAAAGAACTTCCCTATCAATAAATGAATCTAAAACATTTACTGCTGCCTTTTCTAATTCTTCTATAAAAATACTTTGTTTAGTTTCTATTATATCTGCTATTTCGTTTATTGCAGTTTCTTTGAATTCAGATACAATATTATCTATAATTTGTTCTGGTAAATCTTTTACAAAATCTCTTAAAACATCATCCGATAAGATTGCAGTTTTTATTTCTTCTTCTACTAAAGAAGTTTCTATTATCTCAGCGAGAGCCTCTGTGCTTATAAGTTCTGTAAGTTCTGTGACTCTTGTTTGATTATCAAATAAATCTGAAATATCTCTAGTGCTTATAAGATCAGACTCAGATTCTGCAACAACGGCCTTTACCGACTGTGTTATAGACTCTATCAAACTTGTTTTTATTTTTGCAGCGACATCAGCTATTGTTTCTGTGCTGGGTAATGTATCTGCAACTTCAGTTTCTGGTGCGGGTTCTTGTGATAATTGAGAATCTGCGACTTGATCTTCTGGCACTTCAACCTGAACTATGACAACGGGCAAAGTTTCTCTTACCTGTTCGTAACTTTCTGAATCGGATGATAATGTAGAAGATACTTCTGTGGGCAAACTTGCAGTATTAAATAAAGAAACGTGCCATTCCATTGCAATTGCGCCGGCGACAGTATAGTTATAAACTGAAGTTTGATCGATTGTTGGATTTGTTACTTTTAGTTGAATAGTGTCACCATTATTAAATGATGCAGAATTTCCAACATCAATCCCATTTTTAATAATGGTTCCAGTGTTAAAAGTAACATTAACTGGTTGTGAACTTAAATCTGTAACAGTTACTATTTCTGAAAAGAGCTCACTTGGACTCGTGAGTCCAGAGCTCATTTCAACATAGTCTGGTATAAAGAAACTGTCTATGAGTGCCATGCAAACCCCCTCATATTATTTATTATTAAAAAAGGGAACCGAAGTTCCCTTTTTTATTTTACGCCTCTATTAAGAAACGTCTGGGGGAATGAAATCACTGTATTCTGGTCTGATAGAACCACCTCTTACTAAAAGCATAATTCTCATCCCATTACCATATGGTAGCGTTGAATGCATACCAAGATAGGTTCTTTCAGAAGAAGTTGTTGCAGAATTTGTTCCGGTGTGCCAAGTATATGGAAAACGGAAATTCAATTCTTCAGAACTATTGGTTCCTGTGCCGGCTGTGTCTCCAGTTACCGAAGAGCTCTGCACACTATCCAAATCATACTTTGCGTTGTTGGCACCAACATTAACAAAACCTCCCATAGTACTTGCATCTGCTGATGTATAACAAATCAAATCCATTTCATCTTCTGGGTAGATATATCTCTGACTTGTCATTGGGGTTGGAAAGAAAGTAACCAAAGTTTTTCTATCTGTTAGTGCAAGTTGTTCGTATGGATTAATAATAGCAGGACTATCCACTTGTGGAATAATAGCCGACACATGTTTGTCCCAAGGTTTTAATACATCTTGTTCCCTGATACAGAATCTATAAATCGCTTTAGACTCGTTGTGTGGATTCATCCAAGATGCCGGAATATCTGGGTCCGATGGCAATTCAATCAGATATTGAGATGTTGCATTAGGATCAATGGCATAATTCTCATATGCAATAGTTACTACTTGAGAATTTGCAATTTCATCTCTAACGTATAGATGATCCGTTTGCAACATATATGCATAAACATTTTGTTCGTTTCCAAAAACGGGTATTTGAGTAAACTGTGGAACACCATCAGAATCTACAATATATTCTTCAGGAGCAACCGCAGCGTTTATTTCAACATTACTGACATATACACTCAACAAACTCGTATTTTCAAGAGGACCCGTCCCATCACCACTTCTGCCAACTGGATTGATATATCTATTTTGATATCCCGCACCTTTCCATCTATAATTAACTAAAACTTTTGGTTTTTGTCTGGCGATGGTGCCGCCAGACGTGTTGAGCGGATCATAAGACCAATCTGTATCTGTGTCATTAATTTCGTGAATAACTAATTGTCTTAACGAATTATTAACTGGATTTTCTACAGGATGCAAAAACTTAATGCCAAATCTTTTTACTGGATAGGTTTCACCCCTAAATGTATTTGTAAAATTATCAATTGCTTGTACTTCTAATTCCCAATGCACACCCCTTTCCAATTCAACATAGTCTTGGAATTTATATTCGGAGTGCCATCTTGCCAAATAAATAGATTCAATTTCCAACCCTTGGCCCGCTGGTCCCAATCCCCATTGATATGCAGTATTAAAATTAACTAGTTCTGTATAATCTACCCCAAGATATGCAATATCGGGTGCTTGGGAGGAGATCGTCGGATCCTTGGTAGTAGCAATAGTAGGAAAATCTGACACATGAGCTGCCGTAATATAATCTGTGCCAACGGTAAATCCGGGCGAAGTAAGAGAACCAACCTCCGATAAATTGGTATTTGCAACCAAATAATTGTTAAAGTTTCCAAAAGTTGTGCCAGTTGTAGTTGCAAATATTCTATCTTTATCTGTTATAATACTTGAAACTACTCTATCGGTAGATTTTAACTGTCTACCATCAATATCATAAATATCACCTAATTGATCATATTGTAGGTTAACTTGACCGGTAATTGAATTTACAGTTTTACTCCAATTTTGATACAATGCAATATTGGTATTAGAGGCCTCGACAGCTCTTTTACTTGGCGAATAAACGCAGTGTATAGGAGATTTTCCTTCTTCCAATTCTATTTTACCAGATGTATTATTTACATGTCTTTGTATTACAAACCATGCATAGTCATCATCTTGATCTACAGATGCATGATCCCACATAAACAAACCAAGACCGTGGTCTGTGACAGTAAGTCTATATTTTACAGGATATGTTGGAGTAATTAGAGGGTCATCTTTGCCTGCACGTCTGAACCAACCAGAGCGAGACTTTCTAAAGCCATCACTACTATCATAAAAAATATCACATAACTCGCCAGGCCGTCTAAAAGTTGGTCCTTTGATACCATCACGACCTTGTGTACTACTTAAAGTTCCATTATCTGAAATTTGATATTTTGTGCCAGCAAAAACATTAATTTCATCTTTTTGTTCATTATATTCAAACATCAATCTCCATTTTTGTGGAGCTCTACCCTCCAACCAAGCAGAAGATGCAACCAGATCTGTTGGAACTGTAATTCCTGAAGGTATAATATCTTTTTTTGAAGAAAGAATATCAACACCTTTTTCGGATTCTACAATAAATCTCGATCCAATTCTACGAATACAATTCATTACATCAGACTGATTTTGTTGACCATTTTCATCAATTACTGGATAAGAATTTGCGTCTGGACTTGAATATGGATAAATGATATTGAACGATTGTTGTTCTATTTCTTCTTCTGGAATAGACATTCTCCAACTATTTGCGGCATAACGAACTCCAGAAATCATATCTGGTTCTAAATTATTTTCATCTTGTGTAAATGGTGTTAAAATTGTCCCGAATGCAATTGTACCATCGTTAGAAATAGATTCAATACGAACTTCACCTCTGCCATATTCTTGGATGATTCTTTTCTGCAAATCATCAGACGAGAAAACTGCATCAGTACCTGTTATTTTAACATTCACTGATGAGTTGGTTTGATTTGACGCATACGAAACTACGATTGTTCCGTTTTTCATTTTTGAATCAGACCAATCATATGTGTAATGATTTGCATAAGGATGTAAAGTTAAATCCATTGCTAATTGTTTTAAAACGCCATCTTCATAATTACTATAATACTGTGTTTTGGTAAAATAATCTAATATAAGTCGATCATTTGGATTTGGAATCGAAGCATTATTCAATGTAATTGAACCATATGGCGCTACTGACGGAACAATTATAATAATGTTATCAGTTCCTGTAGATGGAGTATTATAAAATGTTATGTTTTGGCCATTTACCAAATAGTCATTATTGATTTGTAATAAACTACCATCTACATAAATTTCTAAATCTCTAGGATCAGATATAGTCGAAACTACAGTAAATATAGTTGTTCCGAGTTTTCTAACATTTATTGTTGAACCTACTGATGGAGCTGTATTAAATGTAATTTCATTATTACTAACACCACCAATTGTATAATCTGTGCCATGAGTTTGCAAAGAACCATCAATAGAAACTTGGTCGGTTGTTGATGGAGTAAAATTCGTCACCGTAAAATTAGTTATGGTTCCATCACCAGAAAAAGCTTGCGTCAGATCACCAACACCATCAAAAGACTCTCTGACAGCAGGAGATGGAGGCGTGTAATAAAACTGCCCTCCATTACTAAAACTATTGTCTCCTTCTAAATTATCTAGTAACAATATCTGACCTGTCTGATCGATCTTTGCTCGAATTACCAAAGTATTTGTTAATTCCGTATCTACATGTCTAGAAAGTGAATATGATGTTGTAGAACCATCACTTACAAAGTATTCTCTAAACATGGGTTGTTGCATAGAAATGAGTTCTATTCTAGATATGGAAAACCCACTGCTTTTGTATTTTGAGTCTAAACTATTAGCCATTTAATTTTGCCTTTATTCGTTTTAGTATTATTTATTACGCAGGCGATGCACCTTCTACAACATCTGTCCATTTAATACTACTTCCAGAAACTTGTAAGAATACTCTCATACCATTTCCATTTGGCATAGTACTCATCATACCCTCATATTTTCTCTTGTTTCTTTTCCAGAAATAAGTATCACCAGTTGGTCCAACATGGCCACCCCATTCAAAGTCATCTCCGGCATCATTTGGACTTGGGTCAATATCAATACCATCAATATTTAAGACATTTCCACTCAAACCATTAGAATCTTGATACTTGTCAATCTCAATAGAACCAGACTGAGTTGAGAAATCAGCAGAAGAAATACAAATCAAATCTAATTCACTTCTTGGATAATAGAATCTTTGTGATGTAAGTTGTGTTGGGAATGAGAATACAAAATCTCTATCCTGTGTAATTGACAACTGTTCTTGCGGATTAATAACCGCATGAGAATCAACTTCGTGCATTGTAGCGGAAACATGGTAATCCCAAGGTTTCAACACATCCTGTTCTCTTACAACAAATCTATTAATAGTTTTTTCCTTGTTTTGATTTCTTTCTGGGAAATCTCTATCAGCAGGACTAGTAATATAATATGAGTTTCTAGCTGGATCACTATAAACATAGTTAATTAATTTTATAATTAATTCAGAACTATGTCTTGGAGCAGTTCTAAAGAATAATGTTTGATTGAAGAAATCGTAAATATATCTTTGTCTGTCATCCCCACTTGAAAAGACTGGGTCTCCAGGCAGTTTACCTGTCAATACACTTGTTGCAGTAATAGTAGACTTTATTAAATGATTTCTTGCATCATGGTCAGCACTATCTGCCTCAAGAATTGTTCCCTCGTTGCCGTAATATTTTACAGCCAACCATCCAAGAACTTGATTTGTCGATTGTTGCCTATATGTATTCTGTGGATCTATGTATTTGAAAAACCTATCATACAATTCAACTGATAAATGCACACTATATGTGTCGTTTGTAGTATCATTTCTATATGTTTGTGTTGCACCAGAACCAGTACTAGGATCGAAATCAATACGATTTTCCAGACCAAGAATAATATTGACAATTTCTTGTGGAATAATAAGGTGTTCTACTTCTACAGGCGTATCTGGAGCTCCATCTACAGTTCTTAATTCAGTAACAGTTTCTGTAAATGCGGGAAGTCTAAAATATCTACCAAGTTCATTAACTCCAGCAGCATCAAGAGACTGAATAAAGCGGCCGCAGGCCTGAGGATCGCCACTTCTTACCCACTCATCATATTGAAGTATATATCCTTTAGTGTCTCTTTCAAGTTCCTCACCATCAACAGCAACAACCATTGATTCCATAACTTTTTCCATATTCTGAACATTTTCATTGTAAAGAATATCAAGTAATGCATATGATGGGTCACTCCATTCACCAAGTGATGCACCAGTTACTGAGTCATTAATCGCAGTATTATTTGCAGCAGCCGCTTGGAAAGATGAAACTCTTTCAATTCTATTTGTAGGGAATACAACATTACCAGAATAATGTGGTGCAAGAGTTGCGTCAACCAACCAAATAGAACCGTCAGCAACTGCGTTGGAGTTGTTTTGCGCGCTTCCGCCAGGAGGAGTAACTTGTTGTCCGTCCCTTGGCAAAGTCTCAAATCCAACAATTTGAAGATCATTAACCTTTGATCTATTTTCAACAAGTTGTCCAGAAGCAATCTTAACCGTTATAGTAGTAGTACTAGGGTCAATTGGTTGGCTTTGATTTATTCTTTGACTAATAGGATTTAAAGAACCTGTGCCGCCAAAAAATGTAATAAATTTTGCTTGTCTGTCTATAATATAATCTTCACCCGCAACCAATGTTAATGTGTTACCTGCGTTTGGGATGTCTTTATATGTGACCACAATTTCTCTATCACCTAAATCATAATTGTCTGTCCAAAAATCCCAAAGCGGAAATGAGCTAGGATCGGGAAATGCGGGATCATGCTGTCCGCCAAAATCTCCAATCACTTCTGGATTGCCATTAACTGGAACTAATTGGGTCAACAATGCAACATTCTGTTTAGATCTTAGAGCGTCAACACTAGAACTACCTGGCGCTGTTTCCCACGTAGCTAACGACCAGTAATCAGTTGTGTTAGTAGTGGCACCACCAATAATCCCTCTATCCAACTCCTGTTTAACACCCTGATTAAGATTTTGAACATTTGTTGCACTCAAAAGACCTGCCGTATAACCATATCCTGTAAAATCTAATGCATTTGTATATCCATTAAATACTGGTGTTGCACCAGTTGCACTTATATACATTGTTGGACCTTCTGTTTCTAGCATTTGTCCCAATGATGTGTAAATATTTGGAGATTTTGTCAAATCATTTACATCAGACGAAGAATAATACTGATTTAGGTCAGAAATGTCTACTGGACGTTTGGCAGGAGAATACACGCAATGTACTGGAGACTTTTGTGTAAACTCTGGTTGTCCTGTTGTTTGATCAACGTGTCTTTGAACAACAAACCATGAGTAATCATCGTCTTGATCTACAGAAGCCTGATCCCAAAGAAACAATCCCATTCCATGATCGGTAACTGTTATTCTGTATGACATTGGATAAGTTCTAGAAATATTATCTTCAGTTTTTCCAGATCTTCTAAACCAGTGTGACTTTGCCTTTACCATTTCATAACCAATTGTTCTACCAGTATTTGGTTCTAAGTATACATCACACAATTCTCCTGGCTCTCTATAAATTGGAGATTTAATACCATCTCTAGTTTGACCAGATGATACAGACATATCATCTAACAATTGATATTCAGTTGCCACATTAACTTTAATTGACTGTAGTTTACGATCCCACTCAAATCTAATTCTCCATTTTTGTGGTCGTCTTTGACTTTGCACCTGATAATATTCTGGAATCAGATTATCATCAGATAATAGATCGACTCCTTTTGTAGACTCCACCAAAAACGAATCCGTGATATCTCTAAGTGCTGCCTTAACAGCTGTTGGAGTATTTGAAACTGGTTTTGGATAAATTAAGTTAAATCCCGGCTGGAATTTTTCATTTTCTTCATAGAAGAGCATAAACGCATCACTATTTTTTACCTTAGTCAACTCCAAAAGTGCTGTATGAGATTCACTAGATGTAAATTGAAGGGTATAGTCTCCAGTAACCGTTGCAGCAACATCTAATTGTAATGTCGCAGTTGGCCAATAGCCAGGAACATTTGTGCCTGTTCCAGTATTTACATTACCACTAACAACGACTCCATCTGGGTCCAAAATAACAAATTGATCGTTGTGATTAATTGTGATTGCGCTACCAGTAACATTACTACTTACATCACCCTGCACAAAACCAAATTTAATAACCTCTCTTCTATCTCTTAAAGTTTCGGAGTAATATGTATTAATCTGATAATGGTTTGGATCGTTCAGATCAGTTGAACTTACATCAATTTCAATATACCCAGTATTATCGGTTGTACCAAAGGGATTTGTCGTAGGATCGGATTTTGGTGGTTGATGGCGAATAACAGATACTGCTACGTCATCCAAAGTTGTTGCTTCAGATTTTAACGCATTTGTTAAATCATAATCTTCACTATCAAGAGCCTCTTGTATTGGTCCATATCCTAGTTTTCCGATCATAGCTCCATAAGGAACATCCAAAGAATGTTTCCAAATATACGAAATTTCAACATCAACATCAGAACGATCTAACACCCATCCCCAAGTTTTGGCACTTTCTAAGAAAATTCTAAATCTACTTGTTCTATTAACTCTGTCAGAAGAAACAGACCACGCAGAATCTGGAATCACTTTACCATCAACAGCGATTCTAAATTCTCCGTCACCTAAGTCATTGAGGGTTAATGGAAAATTACCAATATATAAATCTGTTTCGTCTACACCAGTAGCTGGCGTAAATGAATGATTTTTAAATGTAAAACTAAATTCTTTTACACTTCTAAAAATTTTAGAACCAATTCTTGCACTTTCCAATTGATCCGTAAATGCATAATCTTGTTCTACACCAAATTTATTATCTAGTCCATATACTGTAGTGTATTGATCAATTTCTGCTGGCAATATATTCGCTGCAGGAACAAACGCAGAATGATCTGTTTTAAGTACATAATTTGCCTTTTCGGGAATATTTCTAAAAACTTCTGGAGTTTCGAATGGATGCACTGTTAAGTCTTTTGCAAGTTGATATAAAAGTCCACCATCAGTTCCTGTCCAATTATCTTCTGATTCTTGATAACCAATAGTTACTTTTTCACCAGAAACTGGCGCAGTTTGCGGTAAAAATTCCAAAGCTCCATGTTCGCCTATGTTAGTAATATATCGAACAACACCCAAACCAGCGTCCAAAGAGCCTTCGGTATAGGTATTTGCTTGCCAATTATTAAATTCTATCAATGGTGATTGTGTAGAATCTGCGAGCAAGTTGTTGCCGGTGTTTCTGTTCAGAGCGATTCTTATTTCTCCAATTTTAATTTCCCAAACCCAAGTTTTATCTTGAAAATCTGGTTTTGAGCGCAGAACATAAATCGTATTTGAACCAATAGCAGTATGTGTTTCCACATTCTGTCTATGAGGAATATCTATAATCTCTGTTCTTTGTATGCTATACCCACTTGAGAGCGCCATTATTTTCTCCTCTAAGCCTTTTTTAGTTACTTAATTCTATTTATAAAAAAACAATACACATTATTTAAATATTAATATCACTATTATAGATATTTTGGGCCTGCACCAAGCACATAACTCTCATTCCATTTCCATTGGGTAGAGTTGACCTTATACCTTGATATCTTCTATAATCTATGTTTGTACCATCGTATTTGTATGTTTGCATTGGGACATTACTACTTTCCGCGACAACTTCAGCAGACGAGAAACAAATCAAGTCCATTTCTTCTTTAGGATACATGTACCTTTGACTGGTAAGTCCTGTAGGAAATGTAATTACAAATCTGTTATCGTCCGTAATTGCAAGTTGTTCTTGCGGATTTATAATTGCATTACTATCTGTCTGGTGTTTTGTAGCTCGTTTGTGTGCGTCCCAAGGTTTCAATATATCCATTTCTCTAATAACAAATCTCCATATTTTTTTCTCTAAAAATTCATCTGCGAGATAGTCTTCTCTATCATAAGGATTTAAAATGTATAGTGAATCTGTTAACTCAGAAACATTATAACTATTTCCTTGTGGATCGTATATCGGCCCCAATTCGTTGTCTACTGTTTGTAAGTTTGCAGCAGATTCTGAAAAATAAACCCCAAAATCTCTAGGCGTTATTCCTTCTCTAGAACATGAATAAATGCAGTGTACAGGAAAACGACTGGCCTCATCAGTTCTTGGCAATCCAGTTTCGTTATTAACTGTTCTTTGACAACAAATCCATGCATAGTTATCATTTTCATCTACGCCAGCTTCATTGTATAATGCTAAGAAAAATCCTCTTTCTGTAAGGGTGACTCTGTATGTTATTGGATATGTGCCGGCAACATTTGGATTTGCATCAGACGCAAGTGGAAATCTTTTAAACCAACCGGGCCCTTTTCGTTTATTTCTAAATCTAACAGAACGGGAATCAGAAGCAGGTTTGGTAACAACAATAACTGCACCATCAGCTGGGGCCACAGTAAAAGTTATATTATTTCCACTAACTGTATAATCTACTGCAAGAGTTTTAGTTGTTCCATCTACAACAACCGTATCTGTATTTGCAAATGATGGAATTTGTGTTATTGTAAATAGAGTTGTTTCCCCATCGCCCACAAATTGTTCTGATTGCGCCGTAGCAACCCAAGTAATATCTTCGTGATTGATATCTACAATTTCCCCAGGCAATCTAGAGACAGCTGTATTAATTGTTAATCCATTTTCGAGTGTAATTAATCCATCATTATAAGATAAATTATCTGACGTATTACCATCAATAAAAATTTGATTTTTAGTTCCAGTTTGAATTTTTAACCATGTGTAGGCTGGATTTGGAATACCAATACTATTTTCCCAACCTGTATTTAACAAAACATTAATTTGGTTATATCCTATATGTGCTGGAAATGCTTGCGCAAACTCTGTGTCATCTATTGTATTTCCAGTGACATATTCTACACCACCAATTTCTCTCAATTTAATATTTAATTGGTATAGTTCGTAGGCAAATTCTTTGTCTTCAGCATACAACCTTGGTCTTTCGTCGTATTCCATTCTCATTCTATATTTTTGATCTACACCTCTGGTTACTGTTCCTTGATTTGGTGACATATAATCAGATGTTTCCAGAATCACCACATGCTGTAATTTTATTCCGGCTCTAGGAGAAGAAGGTGCGTCTACTCCAAAGTTTGCTGTACCAGAATAATCCAATCCAGCGCTTGGATCCCCAATTTCTGTAAAAAAGTTTCTGGTTATATCGTTACCAGTGACTGCATCTACAAGTTTATTCGATTGCTCAGGAACACCATCCCACATTTGCCAAGATCTTATCAAATCTTGTCTAAGAGTATCTAACAAGCCAGCATTATCAATTGGGGCCCCACTACTAGAAAACCCGCCTGGTCCCTCAATTTTAGTAAGACCTACTCTTATAGTTGATGCCCCATAATGTTTAAATGTATTTAAATCTATCGGTGTCGTCATATTTTTACTCTTTTTGATTTATAGATAATTATATTTATCTCGTTTTCAGCCTTCTATTCCATAAAATCCAATTTTAACTGCAATATCATATAAACCAGAACCATTGGGTATAAATTCTTCATCATCTGAAAATGCCAATACTGCTATTTGGTGGTCAGATAATTGTGGTATGAAAAAACTAGAAACTATTTCTCCCCCAACTGTCCCATCATCTTTTTCCAATGCCGCGCCAATCTCTTCGTTTACAAAAAGATTATTAGCCCAAGTTTGCGAATCTTCCATCAAAAAATAACCAATTGTGTAAAATCCATTTGTTTTAAATTTTAAATCTACATTAATTGTAGTTAAAGCGATTGGACATTCATTTGGATCTATGCCTAAATCTATTAGACTTTGATTTGTCACAAGTGGGCCACGAAATGCAACATCTCTAATTGGCGTATAAAGCGCTGGTTGCAATGTTGAATGATAACTCTTTAACATTACATTTGCATTAATGTTTGTCCCATATATAGTGCCAGCTGATACTGATTGAGTGGCATTTTCAAGACCCTGCAACCTAACAGAATAAACAAAATTATCTTCTTGATTTGAACTTGTCCAAGGACTTGTCACTATAGTATCCATTATCTCCACCCACTTCCTCTATGTTTAATTGTATAATATGTCATATCATAAGAAGAATGCTGACGGGAAACACCGTCCGGTCCAGTGACATAAAAATCAAACTTATTTTTGTCTCTCCACTCATAATATGCGATCCAAATCGGATAGTATTTATCTTTAGTGAGATAAACATTACCACTTGTGTTACATTTGTAACGACGGTTTCCAAGATACCCCGTCACTTTATTACTATCAGTCGATTGTCCAAATCCTTTATCTTTACCACCATGAACTGCGTGTCTACCAAGCCAAATAGCAGAACCATCATCCGAACATACTGTAAATTTAAAATGTCCAGTTTGTTTCGGAACAAAAAATCCTCTCCATTCATAAGTGTCAAGCAGCAAACGAGTGCCACCTCTGTCTATTTGTATTTTCCCAGTTCTGGTTGCCGTATAGGTTCCACCAACACCAAATCCAGAAGGGCCCCCATAGCTAAGTCTTAAATTTCCTGTGTCGTGATAATACTCCAAAAATCCATTTCCATATGTTGGTAAATCTTGAATATAGTTTCTCAATATATCACCAACTTTTGGTTTATCTCCATCATAGTAAAGAGTTTTTCCATTGTCACCAGTTATTTTCCAATCTCTTGTGCCAACCGAGTCAACATCAACTTTTGCAACTCGACTTCTACCATCATATCGATCAACTTCAACAATTGAATCGCCTATCATTTCTGGTTCACTAAAAGTTGTTAAATTTCTTGCAATTGAAGTGTCTGTAGTAAAGTGTGGATAAACCTTTTTCCAAGAACCATTTTCCTTTACCCAAATATCTTTAGGTTCTTTCCAAACATTACTGTCTTTTACAAATATTTCTTTGGGAACCCACCATTTTGCTGTGCCATCATCTATTGACATTGGACTATCAATTGGTGACTTTATTGTTTGTGGCTTAATCAATGAAATTATATTTCTGTCGAACGTTGTACCCTTTACTGACAATCTGTACCATTTATAAGTAGAAGGAGTTTCGAGTTTTGCACTTACATATAAATTACTATCTATATCTAGTCCACCATCGCCATACAAATCATTAAATGTCCCATCGGTATTAAAAGTGAAGTGAAATTTTCTTTTCTGTTTTATAGTTTTTTCTATTTCTTTGTAAGTCGTAACATTTGAAATTCCAAATCTATGTTTTTGTCTTTCTGGACCATTTGGTTTGTTATATCTAAACTGTAAAATATGTTGTCCTGTTAAATGTTTAACTTTAAATTTATAATTAGTCCATACAGTATCAGAATCAGAATTTAAAGTAATTTTCAGCAGTTTTTGCGCACCTTCGGCCAATTCGACATTATCATCCAAACCACGAACATCTACTATCAATGTTTCGTCACTGAGGGGCGTTTTTCCTCCGTTTGAATTATTACCAACAATTGCCCAAAACTCAATATAATCACTATCTGTCAAATCTAATGGTAAAGGAAATATTCCACCACCAGCCGATGATGCAGACTCACCCCAATTATCTGGAGAAAATGATCTATATCCTGTTATTTTATCAAATTCCGAATTACTTGGTTTTGCAAAATCACCACCATCTCCCGATCCATTTCCAAAATTGTGTCTGCGCACATCAAGTTTTTGATTGTATGTTTTTCTTGAATAACTCGAAGGTATCGAACCGGAACCAATTCTTCCAACCTCATACCAAGGTCCGTTAAAATCTACCGCACCTTCGAGTTTAACTATATCTTCTTTTGCGCCAAATGCCTCTGTCCAATCAACGTCCACTCTAATTGCTAGGTTATTATCAGAATCTTTGTATGAGTGGTTTGGACCAATAGAAAATGGTGGTGTGTAAACTCTCTGAGGAATATTGACTAAACTTTGTAAGAGATTACCTTCTGGCGGATAAACTTCTCGCAGATCTTCATATAATCTAGATTCTTCTCTTGGCAAACCTATAGCCTTTTTTCTATCCCAACGCAAATTTATATTTGTCGAGATTTCAGTTGAAGTTTGAGAGATTGTATCGTCTTTGATTAGTAATGGCATTTAAATATCCTTATATTCTATACCAAACATCACCATTATTTCCAACACTGTTGTTAGGATTTGCAGATGAAATATACTGATCGTGAACCGACTGATTACCTAAATTTCTATATGTAATAGATGTAATATGTCCAGCGGAATCTGTAGTAACTTTCCTAATGACTGTAGTACCCGTCATAGTATCCGAAGATGGATTAGTTCCTTGCAATGCGTGTGACAAAGTAACATCATTACCACTCACACTTCTTGTAATTAAAGAATTATCTGATAATACATTAGACGCAGATATTTTACCATCAATTTCTGTTGCTGAACTAGCTATTGCAGAACCAACATATCCTAGTGCAGTCCTAATTGCAGAGACTTCTGCATCCAATGCTAGAACATCTAACTTAACATTATTGTTATTTGCAATTGTACCATCCGTATCTATATTACCATCTGCATCAAAACCCAAAGATGTTAGTAATGAACTAATAAGTGAATCTGTCGCATTAGCCTGTACTTGTACTACCGAAGTAGCACTAGTTAGTGTTGAATTTACATTATTAAGAGATTGTGTTAGTGTCTGATTGAGAGAATTAACACTACTATCAATCTGACCCGACAAATCACCAGACAATTTAACGTGTAAGGACTCAATAGTGTTACTAATACTAGTCCCTCTATAACTAGCATCAATATCAGTTAAATTTCCAACAAGCGTTTCGACATTATCTGTTTTTGTTTTAACTTCGTTCACAGCACCAACAACATTTTGGGCCGTAGTGTTTAATCCATCGTCGGCACCAATCAAGTTCTGTGTATATAAAAGACTTGCTCTGTTTTGATTTGTTTTAGTTGCCCATGAATCAAATGTATCAGTTCTTAATACTTCAGATGTTGTTGGATATGTCATTTTAATTTCTCTCTAAAAGTTTAGTTAACATTTGTTTTATTTCACTTACATCAGACTTTAGTTTTTCAATTTCTTCTCTCTTGTCTTGTTCCCTTGAAACTCGTTTAAGGTATTTAAGATATGCAGTATCGTCATTATTAATAATTGCTTTAGAAAATGAATCTCTTAATAAATTTTTATCTTCTTTTACAATTAATTTTTTATTTTCCATACTCATATTTATAAACCTTTATTTACTTCGCCAATGCAATAATTCTAAGATCTGTGACTTTTGGAACCACAGCTGTGTTATTTGACTTCAATACTATTTTGACACCCAAAGAAACAAATTCTTCTAAATTTTGAACATCAAATTCATAATCTATAAAGCTACCATCGGGCGTGGGATTCGAAAATCCTTGTGGTTTAGTGAATTCTACATAAGGCATTTCTCTGTATATATCACCTTCGGAAGTTTTTATTTTATAATAGAAATCTATATCTGTATCAACTGGTTTTGAAACCGCAACCCTCATATTAATAGATGTTGCTGGATTTGCAAGTTTAATTTCTCTTGTGATATATTTCGCAAGTCCCGCGCCGCCCTGTGCGCTAGTTTCAAGATCCTCTTCTGGAGTATTTGAAACTACAAGTGGATTATTAATTCTATTAGAAATAAGAGTTGCACTCACTCGTTGAAGATCTAACATTGGCGAAAGGTGAGATACATCACTGTTCAGTGTAATTTTATAAACAAGAGATTTCCTATCTACATTATTACTTTGTCCAGCGAACCAATCTTCGTTAATAGAGTTTGAAACGAGTCTTGGAGTTTTAAAGAATGTATTTTCATTTGGTTCAAAATCTCTGTACAACAAATCTTTAACGCCAGGAGTATAAATTGTCTGACCAAGTGAGCCACCAGATGTTGTTTTCATTTGATATCTTATACTTGTATTTGGATAAGTTGTAGTTGTCAGTTGAGGACAAATAATATCATATCTGTAATTTACTAAAACATATGCAGAATCGATATCAGTTCTATATGGGTCTACGACAGCATCAAACCTACCACTACTAGAAGCTGTTTCTGACGAACCAGGCAGTGGCCACAAGGTCTTTACAAAATCAGATGGAGCTCTGGAATAAGTTTGAGTACTACCACCAAATTGTGTTGCCAATACGGCCGGATCAGTAGAAGTTAGATTATTTGTGTGATCTTGTATAGTAGATTGTTTTTGATTGTTTATATCAATTGTAAAAGAGTCTACATCAAACGCAACAACTTTATGGAAGCCGTTTATTTTACCACCACGAATTCCAGATGTGGCGCCAGTATCAGTTGTACCACCATAAATTGTCGTAGAAAGAAGTCCATCAATACCAACATAAAAGTTATTTGTATAATTTACTTCATCTACAATACCGTGATTTGGACAATGAATTTTGACTAATGTAGAATCTTTTGTTGTTTCAATTGACCTTTTACCAAGTTTTACCTTTTGTACAATTTTAGAATTATCATCTTTTGGAGAATTTACAAAATAAACTTCTGATGGTCTAGAATTATCAAATTCCTGTCTGTAGAGTGTAAATTTAATATCTTCGTTTTGTTCTGCATTCCATGCTTGGTTATTTGAAGATTTAAACATAACTCCTGCATTTGGTTGTTTTGAGATAATACCAGAACCATCAAGTGCTTGTTCTCCCAACCGTGACACATGTAATCTATAATCAACCGAGTCGGTGATAACTACAAAACACACTTGAGTTCCTTCTTCTACATATACTGGTGAAGGAAATTTAAAATTAGTAGCTACACTACCATCAGCTGATGTAAATATTTTTTGACCAACATATGAAGCTTCACCGGTCGTTTCATCAATTTCAACCCCCCAAGCTGGTTCTAATACTGCCGCTTCCCCAATAATCATTTGGCCAGGATATCCATTAACAACATTTCTCAATTCTACTCTAATTGGAGTAAGATCCTTTGTTGGAATTCTTTGGAAAAACAAATCAATTGATGAAAGATAACATCCCCCAGCTGCTTCTGTCGAATCCAACTCAAAAGTTTGTGCAATTGGGTCAAAGAAAAAGAAAAACGTGGCAGCTGCCGCGAGTGCACCTCTGCCATCAGAGCCTCTGCCATCAGAGCCGCTATCAGTTTCCTGAACTGGAGCCGGTAAAGTTCCATTTCCAGTAATAACTCTTCTGGTATCATTTTCAATAAGAGTTCTATTATCACTTAAAGCTGTATTGGTAAAATTAGGAACCCTCGTGTTTACAAAAGTTTCTTGTTTAGTGTCGATAAATCCAGAAGCAGCAAACATCGCAGATGCCTCAGTACCAACATCAGTAGAATTTGGAGTTGGCTGATCAGACAATCTGAATTCTTTTTCTCCGACTCTAAATCTAATGTTATCCGAGGATGGTAAATCGAAGAAACCACGAATAACTCCATTACTATTAGTTCTTAATGTTGCACTATCAAATTCTGACAAAAATCTACCAACAGGCATGGAGAGATCGCCTTGGAGTACAGACCCTTCCCCACCTCTAATAGTTAGTTGCATAGGTTCCCCAGCATTTGGGTCAGTTCCTTGGAAATCAATCCCCTCCAATGGTTCATCAGTTCTAGTAGTAAAGAATCTTAAACTATTTGTAGAAACATATTCTACTCCATACACAATTCTTTCGGCGCCACTAGTTAATCCAACAAGTCTGGCCACCCCTAATTGTCTATTAATAAAATCAAAAAGCATTCCGTTTGGTCTAGAATCAGTTACACCCTGTCCTAATATTTCAAGAGCAGTTTGACCTAATGAGTCTACGACAACTTCATCAATTGGTGTGCAGAATTCAGACACATCAATACCATCAAATGTTGCATAAAGTTTTGTAGTTTCCTTCATACCAGAGCCAGTAAAGAAAATTCTTTTTTCTCTCATAAAAGGTATAATCTCAGTACTGATCATTCTATCACCAAAACTATCAGTAACAATAGAAGAATTGAGGTCAACTCGTCTACCCGTTCTTTCCTGATCCGTTAAAATATTAAATGATTCAGTAACACTATCTTCCCAAGTAAGTGTGTTCCAATTTTCATCTCTTTCATTTTCTACCCTACTTACTATTTCCTCGCCTACATTTGTTGTTTGCCAAGAATTCCAATGTGTGCCCAAAATCCCCATTTCGTTTGCAAGGAATTCAAAGTTATCAAACATATTATCTCTATTAATTTCCAAATCTGGTCTTCTATCAACTTCTCTCCAATCATCTGAACTTGGAGATAAAATTAGATTGCCCTTATACATTGCCTCTGCAAATGGATTTGGATTTACATATTTTGACGAAACTGTATTTTGGGCGACTACACTTTGACCAGCGAAAGGTAGATAAATTTGTCCATTGTGCATTTCATAATTATTAGAAACAACATCTGTCAAAACCATATTGACATTTCTTTCATCACCCTTTGGTCTCATAAGACGTTTTTTACCATCAACTGCAATAGAGTAATTGGGATCGAAAACATCACCAATGCCATGACCTACAAACGGCTCAACAATAAATCCATTTTTAAATCTGTCTAAACCATTTTCATCCAAAATAACTAGATCTTTTGTTTCTTTTTCGAGCAAAGAAAGTGTAGTGTAGTATTCTAATGTGTTAATTCTTTTTTCAAGTTTTCCGATATCTCGCATCGTGTATCGTTTATTTTCAACTTTTTCTATGATAATATCTTTTGGACTTAAAGTGAATGGTCTGTTTGACAATTTAAATAAAACCATACCTTCACTTGGGTCTTTTGGATATTGCGGACTCATAGAAGAAGCACCATAAATAACTTCAAATTGACCGTTCTTGGTCAATATTACTTTATCTTTCCTTGGCAGATATTGACGATAATCAGTAATAACTGTCGTTTCATTTATAGGAAAATATACGTTATTTGCTGTTTCTCCAACTTTCAAAAAAACTTTATCAGGGTTAGTTGTGGCTGTAACAGCGGGTCTAAAATCAAGAACATCTGTTAAAAAATTACCTTCAAATTTTGGAATGCTTCTATAATCAACATTTCCATATGAGTTTACAGAAGCATAATCTCCTGAACTATGTGAAAAATAATCATAAACAACTACAGGTCTACCAGCACAAATAGTTTCTCTTGGTTTCAGTCTGGCCTGCCCAAGTTTAAGTACGCCTGGTCTCTGTCCATTATCAAAATCGTAACTATCGGTGATGTCTAAAATTTTTGCCGGTTGTGAAATGCCGTTTCCAAAATTATATCCATGCGCCTGCGCTGGTGTATTTGGGATAGGAGTTCCTGCCGCAATAGCTATATTGTATTCTTTTGCAAACGGCGCATCTGGATAAAGAGCAGGATCGAGGTTATACGGATTTGTAACACCAGTTGCCTCGTAGTAACTCCAAGCCTTATAGGCAAACTCAAAGTCTTCCTTAGTCATATCACTAATATATTTTACCGTTCCAAAAATATCTGTTTGAAAGACCACATTCCAAGGATGGCATGTATCATAAATTGCGTGTAATTTAGAAATATCTGAATTTTTTAGTTGTAGATAATCTAAACTATAAGAAACTGAATTGGCATCACTAAACGTGCCGTTAAAAGAATTACCCAAGGTTCCTATGGCGTCACCTTCCGCCCCAAACTTATCATCAGTTTCCATAATGGTGGGTGTTATTGTCTCTGGATTTGTCGGTTTAGTTAAATCTGCGCCCGAAGAAGAATCTAACAAACTATACGGTAAGTCAACTTGTCCCAACACCAAAGTTTTAGTTTTTTCTTGTGGGACACTAATCACTGTTGGTGCTAGGAGAACAATTTGCGAAATGCCGAGCGGGATTTGCTCTATAGTTATCTCTCTATTTCCTACAGCACTATTAAAACTAACCTCAATATTTCCAGCAAACTCAGTATCACTTAATTTGGGTTGGTTGTCTATAATTTCACCATATGTGGGAGTTGCACCACCACTGGTTTTTGTGTAAATTTGGTATCCATCATTAGAATCACTCCAAATTGGGTAAAAAGATTCATTCAAATTTGAAGTTACAATAGTTGCCGCCTGATTAGTAACTGAAGCTGTGTATTCTTTCAATAACGTATATGTTGTGTCATTTGTAATTGAACCAGTCTGTTCATCAACATTTCTCAAAGAACTCACAAATTTACTTCCAGTTTTTACTATGTTAGAACCACCAGTTTCAAATACATTTTGGTGACTATAAATTTGAGCGGTAAGTGATAATTCTGATCTTACTTCATCCTCAAACGCAATTCTTTCATTCGATGTCAGAATGCTATTAAAACCAGCATTTGTTCCGACTGTATTACCATATCCTAGAGTCTTTACCAGAATATTGTTGTCTTCAGATGTATGATATACAATACCCAAAGAAGCTGGTAATGACGAACTTGGTGGACGATCTTTGCTCTTTATAATTTTTTTATCAATGCCACTAACGACTGCACTTGCATTATATAATTTATATTGACTTAGAACTGACCCAGTGAAATTAGGTTTTAAGTTAGAAGTATTGCCTGACGATTGTGAAATATACTCTGTGCCCGCGATACCACGAACATCTTCCCAAGAATATCTGTCCTTTTTAAGTCCAGTGTATGCATCTACATATTCTGGAGTTCTGAATTCTACATCATACAAATAAACTTTGTAAATTAAATTTGTTCCCTGAGGAAGTGAACCGGGCGATGTGATCGTACCTGATGTAGCAAACAAAGATTTTTCATAATCATTTTCAAAATCGCCTGCATAATATTCAATAGATTTTATTTTTGCGGTCCCTACAACATCAATTTGATGTATATTCGCAGTTGTAATTGCATTAGTATCTGGCCATAGTTCTGATGTTGTATCTGAGGTTGTTACAAATCCGTTAGTTGTAGTATTATAGTAGTAAGTATTGCCTTGATACCAAGTGGTGTTTACAAGAATTGCTCTATCATTTATTTTTGGCAAAGACATCAAATCACTAACATAAATGTAATTGCCTAAATTTACAGGCAGTCTCACATTATTTTCTTGTTTTTCATCAAGTGCTCTTTTATAATTAATATGAGTTTTGCCAATTGTGTTAATTCTATATCCTTGCACATAAGCTTTACCACTGTCAATACCTAAATCCATATTTGCCCTAAGCGCGTCCAAAAGGTTTTGATGTGTTCTGCCAGGATAATATTTAGTTCCAGTTGTATCTAATCCTTGATCTGGATATGCAGTTAAATCTGTATTTGTGATTACATGTGCGTAACCTTCTTTTGTGACTGAATTAACCATTCCAGTGTAATCGGCAAAATTATTTCTTGCATATTCTTTGGCGTCAAGTTCAGTCGCAAATTCATATGATGCCATAGTTTTGACGCCACGATTGCCATTTTCATTAAAAAGATTTTTAACTTCTAATTGAAACGGTTTTACAGTATAATTTCCAGATTCCTCAAAAGTTCTTCTTGCCAAAGTATCTTCTATTACAGAATATTCAGTAGAGTTTGTAAAACTTTTTAAAACCCCATTTTTCAATTCAATTAACAAAACAAAATTAGAAGTATCTTTTGAATCGATAGCTCTTTTTACCAAATTCAAACGCATACGATATCTATCTGCGCCGGGCGCCTGAAAGTTTGTAGTACCTTGTGCATTATCAAGTAAAGAATTGTCCGTACTCGAAGTAATAATATCTTCGATAACTTCCAAACCTACTTTATATGTTGACAAATTAGTGTATTTATCAAGTGCAATTGTTTGTGCAGCAACTATAGTCATAAATCCTTGAACATAATATATACCATCTTCGATTAGTGCCAAACAACCAAGACCAGTAGGTCTTTCTGAAAGTGGCCTTACTTGACATTCATAGGTACTCTTATTTGGTTCAATTACTGTTTTGATAACCTCACCAGGCAAAAATTTACTATTGGAACCAATCTCTAAATTAAATGCTGCGAGTGCTTCTGCTTGAGTTGTGTATGTGGTTCCGCCATCTGAAATTGCAGTAAAATTTGTTGATGATACATCACTAACTCCAGATTGATATTTCAAATAAAGCGTATCAGGATCATCACTTGATGTGGTGCCTGTTTTACTTTCGGCATGAACAACTAATGCGCGAATTCCTGTTGTTCCACCAACAACAGTTCTGCCCACAAAGTCCTGTGGGGTGTTGTAACTGTTTGCACTATTAAAATCTATTTTAATAAAATCTGCTGCCAAGTCCACTGATGGTGCGCCAGGGACAACCATCGCACCTTCCTTGAAAAAATGATTTGCCATTTTACTGACTTGATTCTGCAAAATGGTCTGTGTCTGAGTCAATTCTCTTGCTTGCACAGAATGTCCAGGCCTAAACAGAATTCTTAAATAACTTTTTTCTATATCGTAATCGTCATAATATGGAGTTATGTTGAAATTGGTTGCCATGTTATTTCTTCTCTTTTAATATTTTTTTTATTCAAATTAGAATTCAAATACAACTTTAATATCTTCGATTTGATCTACTGCCCGTGTGATTGGATGTCTATTTTCTACATATAAAACTTTTCCAGAACCACCTACAATATTAAATTGAGTATCACCATCGTTATATTCACTATTGGCAGGACCTCTGTATGTAGTTTGGGATGCAAGTTTGTTTGTATAAACATCCACTGGATCAGCAATAATACTTACCTGTCTAAATGCGGAAGTAGAACCAGTTACAGGGAAAACTGATTTTGTTACCGAATTTCTTGTGTCTGGTTCATCATATTCCAGTTTGACTGCGACCATTGCATAGTAACCATTCAATTCTTCTACTGGATTATGACCATGACCAACTTCTGGTGAAATTTGTGGTTCAACTTTCGCAGAAGATACACTAGTTGGGTCGACTGTACCACGAACTTCGGCAGTAGCGTATGTATATCCACTACCAATATTAGTAATAATAATTTCAGAAACTTGATCTCCGGTCAAATGTGCATAAGCAGAAAATCCTGTTCCATCGCCGGTTGTAAGAACGACATTTGGCGCTATACTTACTACGCCAGTGCCATCGCCCTCTCCAGCTGCAAAGGCACTTTCGATAGTTACGGTAGCTGTGTTTGTGTTTGAATCAAAAGACCAACCTGTAATTTTTCTTTGATTTGCAGTAGCAGCACCATCTTTCAGATAAACTAATGCATAATCTGTGTAATCACTAGCTGCAGCTGCGATATTTGCACCACCAGTTATTCCCAATGATATTGTAGTTGTGCCTTCGCCTGGAGTAGTAGAAGATTCTACAATCATTGCATTGTAACCACTACCACCGGCATGGCCGCTATTATCGTTGTCGTCGACAATATCAATCCACTCAATTGCGCCTGGAGATGCAGCTGCGTTTTGTTGGACTTGCCACTGTACATAGTCGGCAGAAGAAGTATCGGATGGAATTGAAGTGATATATTTTACTGGAAAATAATCTTTCGTTAGAAATTTTAATGCTTGATCTAATTTAATTGAATACATATATTTCCAAACATATCCATCGGTTGTGTGAATTAATGCGTTGCTTGTGCCTGTAGGTTTGACCGTAGATGCAGTTGGTTGCACACCTTGTGACGAATTAAGATATCTTTTGTTATTAATAACTTTATAGACATTATACTGATTGTTTGCTTCCGTCAAAACATATGAATTTGGTATCACTTCTTCACTACTTTTATAATTATACATTGTATATTGTGTATTAGTAGTCCAATTGATTCTTGGAACTGCTAGGGTAATTGTGTCAGCATTAACTTTTTTCACAGCTGTAAGTGCGTTCTTTGCGGAATTTCTTCCAGAGATAGAATCTTCTGGAGTTGGCGGCAAATTATCATCCTCCCAAGATGTGTGTTTACCAATTCCCAAGAACAAATTATTAAAAATAGATTTGTTGTAAAATGCCCAGTTAACACCACCATCACTGACAACACCAGTTACGTGAGTTGGTGCATTTGGTCCTGCTGTACCATCCGATACTGCAACATATAAATTTGATGCATTAAGAACTACTTGTCCTTCAGTATATGCTTCTCCAGTTGACCATAATGCAGTTTGTTCATTTACGGCCTCAATAAACTGTTGAGCATTAAAAATTCTAAGTTTATTGGTAATTATTGCTGACATGACGTTACCCTTTGTCGGTTGTGTATTAATTTGTTTCTTTTATTTATAATATTTTTTATCGCCTAAATTTGTTCAAGAGAATTTAACTCATTCCAAGTAGTAGGAGCACTGGAATATGCCGTTGTAATAGATTCGTGAGCTATGTTGGTTTTAATGTTTGATTTATTTTCAATATTTTCGATTGTTTCTAAATACAACTCATTATCGATGCTCTGTGGAGTTTGATTGAATTTCATTCTCTCCACAGAATTATAATTCATACCACTATTTAATCTATTGTTAGGGTCTTTTGGTGTAGTTACTCGCATAATTTTTGGATAAACATTAATCTCAGAATCTAAGTTTATATTTTGACCACGATCGTATGAATCTACAATCTGGCCCCAAATCATTTCATAGAATTCGTGCGACTCTAGACTTGAATATGGATTTCTAGATGTTACATAACCATATTCTTCTTCACCATTTGGATTTTGTTGAACTCTCACAATACCAGCAAGAGTTTTCTTTTGTGGGTGTAATTCTGCCTCATCTTCACTACTAAATCTATATCTGACTAATTTTTCGAAAGGAATTTCTCTGTCAAATCTGAATTTAATTCTATCCAAACTTCTATACTGATTACTCAATGATGGAACTTCTTCACCAATAGAATCTATCATAATTACGAATTTTTCATCTCTTGGATCCGCACCATCTCTAATCGCACCAACCCAATATCTATTGACTCTTTCAACATTTCCCCTAAAAACCTTGTCCCATCTAAATTCGACTTTATCGCCAGGGGTCGCACTCAGAGAACATACACCAAAACTTGTTAAATGTGTAACTTCAAATTCTACATATAAATCATTTTCGTAATGTGTGGTGTCAATCACTTTGAATTTTGCAAATGGTCTAGTTGTTTCATCTGTAATATCTATATCATAAATTGTGAAGTTTCTCTGTACAGTATTTTCTGTATAAAATTTAGTCAAGTCAAGTCCATTTTCATCTCTTACATTTACAAGGACATATTTTATTTCACTCCAATTTGATGCTGTTGGAATTGGATCTCTATTAACATCTAAAAGTTTATATCTACCATCTCCAGTATCAACTGTTTGTCCCACAGGCGTGTCGTCACCTACACCAGACATTGGGCCCCCTGTTTGATAATTATCGTATACAAAGGTATATCCATGAGAAAGAAGATCATTAACATTAATAGGCGTCGAGTCTGAGCCTGTCCATCTACCCAAACCATCCATGTTTTTAACACTAACGTCTGCATTTTTTACAATTTCAAACAAAAACTGCAAATACAGACTTTGTAGCTTTTTAGGTTCGGGGTTTGATATAAGATTCACCTCACCAAACATCATTAACCCTGATGGGTGCAACAATTTCTTTACGATATAACGCCACTGATCGATATTTCTGGAAGTTCTCAATACATAAGAATAATCCTGCCACAAGTAACCATCTTGAATTCTGTTTTCGTCAGACAAAAATCCTTTGTCGTTAAAAAAGAATCCATCTCTTTTTAGCAAAGGTCCCAAAATTGGAGTAATTTGCGCGTTACCGTCGCCCAAGGTTGATAAATCTATAGTGGGCGCAACGGTATATCCAACCCCAAAACCATCAGAAGCAGAATCTGGAGAATTTGTAATTTTAATTTCTGATATAGAACCAATATTACTACCTTTGGGTTGAAGTATTGCGTTCGTTCCAATAGAATTGTATCCAGATGTAGAATTTGATATCGATGCAAATGGAAATTTTTCATAACCATCACCACCACTATAGACATCAATCTTTACTATTGGCCCATGTGGATGATTGATAAAATCCATTTTTACAGTCCAATTATCAGGTACAATAAATGGTTCGGCTGCCAATCCATACTGCGCGATCTGACTTGAAATTGTTGATGCAAAACTACTGTTGTCTGTCCAATTGTTTACATCAGGTTCTGATGTTAACTTAAATATTACTAATCTGTCATTAACTACGTCAAAATAATACTGAGCTGGCCGATTAGTTTCTTTTGTAATATGATATGCACTATAAAAGTTTTGAATTGGATCTAATTCCCAAGATTTAATATATGTAGTACCAGAAGAAGTATATTCTGTATATCTTTCATCAGAAGTTACTCTAAAAGAACTATAATGGCCTAAATTATAATCGTAATAAGAACCAGACGGACTTAAAGAACTACCAAGGGTAACTAGATAAGAGTCGAGAGATTCAAACATTGCAGTATATGCATCTTCGCCATTCAATCCATTAAACAAAATATTTGACCAAGTGGATGCATCTTGACTATGACATGCGTATCCCCATTGTGATGAACCACTAAACAAACTGGCCCAAGAATAACCATCATCAACCAATTCCGAAAGACTGAATGTAAATTCAGTATTTACATCTATGTTACTATTATCAGTTTCTACTGAAGTTGTAAATTGAGAAACCGAGGTAGTAAATGTGTCTCCATTTCTTATTGCTCTTAGTCTACTATAAAGTCCTGCCCAACCTCCAGACTGCGCGGGCGCAAGAGAATTACCATTAAACACCACCACTTGATCCGCCTGCAAATAGTTATAGACAACTTGATATCCCCCCGTATTCAACATACCACCTTGAGCTCTTAGTAGAGATAATGTATGTTCTTTACCATCATCATCAATTACAAACGCAATAACTAAACCAATAGTATCATCGTCCGTAGAGGTTGAAGAAATTGTAGCAGAAAAATCGTATTCAGAAAACTTTTCAGATTCTAATGAATAAAAACCAACATATGTGCTTGTGTTTGCTGTACAAACAATTGTATCATTAGCGGAATTATAAACAAAAGCCGTTGTTTCGCCCGCATTTGCTGGATAAGTTCCACTAGAATTGTGCGAAAATCTATTCCATGTATTAAAAACGGTTTGTCTGGTTGGTGCAGATTGGATAAACCCACCAGCAAGAATTTTTCTTTCACCGTTTATATGCAATTTTATTTCTGTTTCGCTTACATATAATGAAATATGATTCCACTGTCCCTCCCAATCAACTGGCACCGGAGCCGTGTATTCTGTGCCAGAAATCTCTACAATAAGATTTCCTGTTTTTGCTGTGCCGGAACCTTCTTCAATAATTCTAATACTATTAGCATTAAATGCAACATCGTTAAGTGCAAAAAGAGTTCCACCAGTATCTGTGCCGTTGATATCATCTGGATAAATCCAAAAATCTACACTAAAACTATCTAAAGAATCTTTCAAATGGTCTTTATACAAATCTGATAAAAGAATATATCCATTTTCTCCTTTTGCAGATTTAGAACCCCACTTTGGTCCACCAGCCGGATTAATTAAATTTACGCCGTATCTGAAGCTTTCTTGTTCAAATTTCGAATCCACAAACCCACTACCATTTTCATGTACATTTTCAAAATCTAAAAATATTAAAACGTCATCCCATTTGTGATCTGTGTTAGAAATCGTGACTTTTCTATCCCTAGAATACGAATCTGAATAATCAATACTAGGATAATCAGACAAACTATAATAAAAAGATGGATTGTCTTCGTCTTGAACCCAAGAAACAGTTTCTGTTGTAAATTCATTTGGTTCAACAGCACTTATGTAGGCAGATGCGGCAGAACCAGAGCCATATGAACCTATAGAAACCTGTTCTCCTGTGATATAGTTACTACCACCAGAAATAATTTCAACAGCTTCGACTGGTCCTTTTGATGTGTTAGATATTTTCGCAGATAATCCAACTCCATCGCCGGGGTCTGAAATATATTGATTTAAATAGAAATTGTTTGGATAATTTGAACCACCATTATCAATATCAAAACCAACAATACAATCATACAAAGTTTCTGTAATTGTTACACCATTACTCATGAGTATTTCTATTTCTTCTCTTGATGTAAAAGTGCCAAAAACGTGAGTAACAAAATATTCCCTAACTGGCGAATCTGAAATACTAAATTCCAAAAATCTTTCAACTGTTGCACTTGCACCACTAGTCTTTCCCACAATTCTAACTGGATTACTAACAGTTTTGTTACTAGGTATAGTACGAACACTTCTCTCTTCGACCCAAGTATTGTCGCTTGGTTTCATAATATTGTCTTTTGGATAATAAAATTCTACATCTTCGTTGAATAAAGATCTAAACAAAAATTGATACGAACTTTCAGAACCTTTTGATTGATAAAATTCTTTCATCAATTTTAAAAAAAGCTTTTTGTTTGAGTATTTTGTTTTTTTATATTTTTTGTTTATAAATTCTTGAGTGACACCAGATTTCTTGCGAAGATGATAGGCAATTTTGATAATTGTTTGTTCGGGCAATGGTTTTAAGGTGCCTGGGTCAACATCGGGACTGGGGTCTACAAATTTTATTTCTTTATTGCTATCATCTAATACATAATCTGTACCTTCAGTCAATAAAGTGTAATCGGTCGGAAAGGTATATTCATCAAGCAAATCTGCTAATCCAGAAGTGCCGGATTGTGAACTGGCATCGACACTATAAACTTTTATTTCAACCGCACTCGTATCAAAATCTCGAATTTCGTAATATACGGGACTATAATATGACAATGGAAAGACCGAATTTACACCACCAGACAAATAATTATCATACTCTATATACTCTAACTTAGAATCCGAATCCCCAGAAAAATTCAAGGCCGCTCGTAAATCAGTCGTTAGTTCTTCCCTATCTTTGATTCGAGAAAACTGTGGAAAATCCTTTGCAAGAACATTCTGATATTCATCAACAAAAATATCTAAAGTTTCATCCAAATCACTAAAATTTTCTATTTGATTTCCAATTGCGGCAGGATTTCTGTCACTTTCTAACCATTTATAGTAAAGTTCGATAAAATGAACAAATTGTTGATAATCTTCGTCCGATTTCAAATAAAACGGAAGTTGATCGACAACACTAGCTGATATTTTTTTGTGTTCTCTCATGACGAGTCCTAATTATTTCTTATGGTTTTTACATTTTGAGTTGTAATATCATAATTATTATTATAATCATCTGTATCTTCTTCAACCGTCACTGTCACATCTTCTTTTAAAATTACAAGGACTTGATTTCTTCTTGGAAATACATCAAGTCCGGCCGGTACGCATTCGAGTCTAAAAACTTCCAATGAACCCTCGACGGCCTCAATATTTACCGGATCAATATTTATTGTGCCAGTTTCGTAATTTACACTACCAGTAATTTTAGTTGAATATATTTTTTTATCATTCACATCAAAGGTGTAAAATTTTAATTTTCCATCATAATTTGAAGTTTCTTCTACATAGTAAATTCTAGTATCTCCTACAACTCTAACACCAACAGATTTTATACTACCTTTTTTAATTTTATTGTTGAAATTAAAAACATAAAATGCAGATGTATTAAACAAAACTGTCTGTTCATTTATAAGTCCAACGTAAGTTTCATTATTCGTGATCGATTGATCCAGAGTATCTATCCAATTTACAAAATTAGAGTATCTAAAATAATCATTGAAATCGTCTAGATATTTTTTACTGAAAGAAACAATACCATTAGAAACAATATTTTTAATATCCGATTGACTGAGAGATGTAGTTTCATTATCATACTGAACTGTAGTATTAATTTTCAACTTTGTATATTCTGCATCAACTATTTGTGGTTCGATTGAGAGAACAGAATAATCTTTTCTAAGTTTTTTTCTAATTTCTTCTTTTGTATACTCAGAAAGAAAAAATCCAGTATCTGGACGAATTGAAATATACACTCTACCATAAGTGGGTGGAATATTATCTTCTCCACCCCATATGTTTAATGATTGAGTTGAAGGATAAATTTGTGGGATAATAGTTTTATAGTCATTAACAGTGACGGCTCTACCTTGTCCGCCAAAAGTTTTTGGTGCGTGAAATTTTATAGATTCAATATCCTCTTCGTCGGCACCACCAGCACTTCTACTAACAACTTCGATACTATCAAGTATTTCATAATTACTAATTTTGCCCTTTGCATCAATTTTTACTATTTCATTGCCAGCAGATCCGGAAGTTGTTAAATAATTTATTTCTATCATTTGTCCAGACTCTATTTGAGCCCCTAAGACACCATCCCCAAAATAAATTTCATAATTACCACCTCTACCTTCTTGAAGGAAAAACGCCTTCTCAAGTTCAGATAATTTCATATTATCATTAGATCTTTTAAACTCTTGTTTTTCTGGAAAATCTGGATTATCGTATACAAAAACTGTAATTGTACTAGTATCTACATCACTATTTGTCAATAAATACCTTTGATTTGGATCATTTGTATTTACAATATAATTTTCCGTTACATATGTACCTTGAATTAAAACAACATCTTTAACCGAAAAAACATTTGTAAAAGTGCCATCAGATCTTGCCAAAGATGAAACTTTCGGCACTATTACATTGTTTTTTGGTCTGAATTTATAAGATATTCCATCTTTTGTTGCAGTAAATTCGAAATCTTTATTTAACATGAAAGTTTCATATACATTACTAGAAGATTTTGGTACTGTACCTTGAAATTCTAAATTTACAACCATCTCTGCGGCCTTTTTTGACCTTGGGGTATAATTTAGCATTTTTGCTTTAGATACAACATTATCTCTAATTCTAGCGGTATCCAAAAACATTTCGTTAGAAATGGCATTCATATAATATGAATTAATATGAGTGTTAGTTGCAAGAATATCGATAAGAGTATTCAAACCAGACGCTTGAAAATCGTAATCTTTGAATTCTTTTTTGGAACTCATATAATTTATAATACTAGTTTTTATTTCTTCAAAGTCTAATTCTGTAATTTCTATTGTCTTTGCCATTATCTTATTCTTTCTATACTAAATTGAGTAGAAAATACTTCTTCGGATGCTGGTACTTGATATGTTAATACTATAACTAGAGTATTTTCGTCTTTAAGTGGCTTGAAATTTATACTTAATTCTCTTACTCTAGGCTCAAAATTTGAAATTGCGTTTTCCATTCTATTTTTTATATTTATTACAGACATATCATCCAATGGTTCAAATATATCTTCCCAAATATTTCCACCAAAGCTTGGTTGAAATGGTCTTTCGAAAAAATTTGTTAGAATTAAATTTTTCAAAGATTGGTTCACTGCGGCCGCATCTCTTTTTTTTCTAACATCATTTGTAATTGGATTTTTTTTAAATGATAAATCAAAATCAACAAATTGATTTTGTTTACTTTTTAATACTCCAAGTCTGTTTTCTAAATTTACTAATTCTGACATTTTTAAAACCTATGGATTTAAATCTATTTTTGGTGCTTTGATTGTGTGGTTGCCACCGGAAGTTATATCTATTTTGCCACCGACACCTGTAGTTGATTTTTTACCAACTACTAAATTAAAGTTTCCTTCGACCACTATAGTTAAATTACCACCAACATGTAAATTTTTATTACCCATAACTAAATCAAAACCATCTCCAACTGTTTTAGAAACCTTTTTCCCGTCTGGATGATATTCTTCAAAAGAACCAGATCTGTGATAAGTATGAATTCTTTCTGCGCCTGGAGTATCGTCAATTTCTAATACATGGCCTGTAGGAGTCCTTATCGCTTGATTATATGGATAAACGGCGGCATAAGGAGATTCTGGCTCAGTAAATTTAGAATTACTGACAAGTTCATTTTTTGTTTCTGAACATTCGGATTGTGGTTCATCCGGCAAACCACATCTTGTGGGCAAATCAGAATCTGCTGTTTGCGTAGGAGTTTGTGAACTATTAGTACTATTAACAGTACGATTGCCAGATTGATTATTAGTATTTACACTTTGACTTATTTCATTAGAAATACTATTCATTGATCTTTGATTTCTTTGATCAATAACATCATCTGGTGATAACGCTGCAGCTGGGGTTCCTGTTGGGTCAGACAAAAACATCGCCCTCTCTTCCTGTCTTCTAGTTGCCAATGCATCAATAGTTTGTCCACTTGCCTTATTGTATAGTAACATTTTGTTTGCAATGGTTTCATTGTCTCTTGTACCATTATTAGTCAATTGGTCAAGTCCGCCGGGCCCAAGATTATACGCAAAGGAAGTTAGAGCATCTCTTTGTCTTTCGTTCCAAGTGTAACCGTATTGTTTTTCTTTTTCCAAAACATATCCTCTATATTTTGCTATATTTTGTGATAATCTAGCTTCGGCCTCTTGCTCATCAATCACTTCGCCCGGATAATTTGCCTTTGTACCATAACCAATTGAGTGTTGTTTATGATCCCAATATGATTTAGAACTATATCCTTCTTTTGCTTTCAAAAAACTTACCAAATCTTTACTCGCTGCATCATTAAAGGTGGTATCGGATATTTGCGAAACTTTTTGTCCACTTGGAACAACTCCTGTACCTTGTCCTGTTCCGCCATTAGCAACATCCTTAGAATAATTTCGTAGTGTTTGAGGAACTTCTTCACCTCTACCATTTCTATTGATTCCCTCACCCTGACTCCCTTTAGTGCCGGGCAAAGTGCCCCATATTATAGGTTCTTGTGCATACTCACCATCTCTAAAGAAACCGATAACCCAAGAATCGGTTCTAACACCAGTTGGACTTTGACCAATTCCACCAACTGACGCACTTGTAATTGGCATAATCGGAAGAGCCCAAGGCAAATCTTCTGTTTCAATGCCTTCATCATAAAAACCAAAAATTCTTACTTTAACTCTGCCAATTTTCAAAGGATCTTTTTCAAAATCTTCGACAACACCTGTCCACCAAACAAAATTGTCTTTTCCAATAAAATTTAACATAAAAAAATCCTTTTTTAGTATTTATAATTAAATTATGGGTTTAGTTCTATTTTACTACCATCAGCCTTTATTGTGATTTCTGCACCACCCAATAAATCTTTTTCCTGTGAAATTTCTTCACTATAATCACCTTTAACTAATATTTCTAAATTTTTTTGTGTTAGAATTTCATAATCACCAGACACATGAATATATAAATCTTCAGCATATATGTCGTATGAATCATTTATGATTCTTTCTTTATAATTACCATTCGGTGCATATTCTTCATAACTACCACTGACATGATATTTTGACAATCTTTCATTACCACCAGTGTCTGCGAGCTCTGAATGGTGGCCAGACCTACTACTATATGAGCCAGTTGTATTTGGATATACTATATCATCTTGACTTGATGGTTCTGTTATCCTAGAAGTTTCTTTGTATTCTGATATAGTATCCTCTTTCACTTCTCTATTGATTCTATTGACATCAGATTCAGTAACTTCACTACGTCCAACTAAAGGCCCAGTACCCTCATCTCCATACTGATCCTGTAGTGCATCATCATTAGTCACTCCGTAAATTGTACCCCAAACTAAAGGGTCTTGTGCCGTGTGTCCATCTCTAAAAAAACCAACGCACCACGAACCCTTTACAACTCCAACTGGAGATTGACCAATATTATTTACACATGCACTTGTAATTGGCATGATAGGTAGGGCCCACGGTAAATCTTCTTCAGAAATGTCGTCATCATGGAATCCATAAATTCTTACTTTTACTCTACCTATTTTTAGTGGGTCATCCTTTACATTTTCAATAACACCTGTCCACCATAAAAAATCTTTCTCATTAAACATTAAAATGCACCTGTCGAATCATAATCATAATACGGCAAACCAGTTTTAATTGGTTGTGGTTGAGGATATGGATCGCCTTGCGAATCTCTAACACATTCCACACTAGAAAGATAACCATTTTTTGGAGAAAATGTATGTTTCACGGCTGTCACCAACCAATTTCCTGATATTTTTGGATTTTCCGCACCGGCCGAACCAAAAACAAAAGATGGGAAAGTAATGTCTATAAGTTTACCAGCATTTACTTGCGTATCTCCAAAGGCAGTAAAAACCAGTTTTAAATTATCAAATAATTGTAGTTGGGCTTTACGTCTTAGAAAAGTTTGTTCATAATTATATGTCATATCTGTATTTTCTGGTAAAAGAAATAAAGAATCTGGATGAAATTGTTTGCCTTGTCCACTTATATCAAATAATGGTTGAGACTCTATTCTATCTACACTATTATATTGATCATAAATGTTATATTCTATACCAGTCACATTTTTGTTTATAATGTCTATCAATTTAGCTTTACCACCATACATACTTTTTATCATATTTTGCATCACATTAAAATGAGATTCAAATTTAAATGTTATTATGTTTTTATCTTCAGTATTTGCATCCAATGTAACATTTGGAATACCATACTTGTAAAAAAACTGTGGTTCTGCATTGGTTAATTCTGACAGACTTTGGAAATTATGTCCTTGAACATCTTCCCAAAATAAAAAATCAGCGGCCCCTTGTCTAAACGCCTTAGTTGCCATCCAATTAATTGCTTTCATAGGTGTCATCCCAGGCACTATTAGTTTTTGATTATCTTCCGAAGAAGATTTTATCAACCCCCGCTGAGAACCTAGAGTATTATATAACTCTTGCACAATATCAGATGCCGCGCCTTCAAATGCACGCGATATTCTTGTTTCGTAGTTTGTAATTTGTTCAGGAGTCACAAGATGAAGAGTAAAGCTTGTCGTGCCCTGATCGACAGAAAAATCAGTTAGTTTATACACAACCATATTTAATTCTATAGGTAATCTGGTATCGCCCGGATGATTGACTTTTATACGCACAGTTTCTTGGCCAATAATTGGCAATGCATCAATCAAATCTTGTGTTGTTACAATACTAATAGTTGCAGTTATACTATCTCCAAAAATATCTTCATAGATTTCAACTAATGTGTATGTTGCTTCCAATTTCATTGTATAACCATTATGTCCTGTTATGGACAATTCCATCATGTCATAATCGCCTGGCTTTGTTATTCCTACTGACATAATTTATCCTATCAAATTTTAATCATTTTTTCAAATTCAGTTATAAAATCTTCTAAATAATTTAATCTTAGTAATTTTATAACTCTATTTTTTTCATTTCTATCAAACTCATACTCGTAAACCGAATATTTTTCAAAAGTTTTAAACTGGTAGTATGTGATTTTGTTAAACGGCGGTGTTAAATCGCCGGCGTCTTCTTTAGGATTCTCGAATTTATTCTTAAACCAATTATTAATCAACATATAAGTTGATGGACTCATTTTAGTAGAATTGTTGTAATAGTAATATGCGTTTTCAGTTTCTTTTATATCTTCGTATTTCTCGTCCATATATCTTTGAAAATTTTCACTTGATTTTGGCCACTCAGAATAATAATCACGTATGTCATTAAAAAACAAAATTATCCACCAATAGTTTGGATTTTCATAATAAAGTTCAGCAATTTTCCAAGGCGTTTCACCATCTTTAATTTCGTATTCATAATGAGTTAAAGGATTATTTGCAAATGCATCTACAACTTTCGTTGTGATAAATATATTTTTCATCAGTTTTGGTTCGTTTAGTAACTGAATATCATATTTTATATTGGGTAATTTAGAAAAAAGTGTAGAACCCGCCATTTAAAATCCTTTCTCTACATCATCTTGTGTTACTTGGAGAAGTTCTAAAAATGTTAAATTCATTTCAGTAAATAATGGAGTACCATCTCTTAATATTTCAAAAGAACCTTCTCCACCATAATTTACTTCACAGGAAGTTAAGACACAAGGTTTAAATCTATGAAGTACGGTTGATGCAGGACCGTGATATGATATTAAAAATGTTTGTGGTGCCTTATAAAAGAATTTTTCATAATCAATATTAGGCATCATTGCACTCCTAAAAGATTTAACAATCTGAGTAACCGCCGGTGCTTCAGTGTCATTTTTTGGTACAAATTTGTAATTGAAACTAAATTGTCTAAAAGATGGACCCTCTAATAGTTGATATTGTGCTGCATTTCCGATCATATCGTTATTTTCTCGCAAAGCACCTTCTGAACCAATTAGAGTGTCTAAGGCACTGAAGCCGCCACCAAGAGCGATGCCTGATATAGCACCAGTTAACGCCTCTCCTATGCCTTTTGTACTTTTTTGTGCTAAGGCAGCTGCGCCTCTTGACTCATCCTGTTTATATGCAACATCGTGCGTGACACTAATTTGTTCTGGAATATAAAGGTCAATAACTGTGTGAATATTCCCAGCCTCGAAATTCAATCCACCAGCTTCTTTCACATGTTGAATTGGTTTTTGTGTAGATATACCAAACTTTACAAAACTATGTAAATCAATCATACCTAAATTAGAAGGATACTTGAGAGAACTAGTTTGATACCCCTTTGATTGATTGCCGTGCATGACAGAAAATGGCCCGTCATTTTTTGCATAACCTGCGTAATTCACTTTATTATCTCCTAAATATTCTTTACCACTATTTATAAAGGTTTTTTTATGTAATGCACAAGAGATTTACCTATAAAGGAAAATATACGCCCCAAAATCCAGAAAAATACAAAGGTAATTCTAAAAATATCATATATCGGTCTATGTGGGAGCGTAGATTCATGAAATATTGCGACAACAATCCATCTGTACTTGCATGGGCAAGTGAAGAATTGGTTATTCCATACCTTTCTCCAGTAGACAATAAAAAACATCGTTACTATCCTGATTTTGTGGTAAGATTACTAGACAAAGATAACGAAATAAAAACGATAGTCATAGAAGTCAAGCCAAAAAGAGAAACAGCACCGCCCAAAAAAAGAAAAAATAAAACCTTTAAGTATTTAGAAGAAGTTCGAGTATGGGGAGTCAATGACGCAAAATGGAAAGCTGCAAAAAAGTTTTGTGAAGAAAAAGGATGGGAGTTTAAAATTTTAACAGAGGATCATTTGGTTAAATAAAGTCATATAAATATGAACAAAGACTTTTGGAGTAACTATGGCGGCAAATTTCGATATATTACTAAACAGAATGCTACGGGCGGGGGTGACCCCCAACACAACCGCAGCTAGAAACTGGTTTAGAAACAAAATTAGAGATGCAAGAGTGTCTAGACAATCATTGTTATCTGATGGTGATAGGAGAAGGGCGCGCCCTACTATTGGTAGAATGTATTGTTATGCATATGATCCAAAATACGGAGAAAAATTACCATATTACGATGAATTTCCACTAATTTTTATGGTAAAACCAGAGCCAGGCGGGTTTTTAGGAATAAATCTACACTATGTATCGCCGAGAAACAGAATTATAATAATGGATTCTCTTTCAAAAATTGCAAATAATAATAAATATGATGATTCTACCAAACTGCAACTAACTTGGAAAGCATTAACTAATCTATCAAAGTTTAATATGATAAAACCATGCGTAAAAAAGTATCTATATAGTCAGGTTAGATCAAAATTTGTCATGATTGATGCAAACGAATGGGACTTGGGAATATTTTTACCTGTACAAAAATTCAAAAAGGCATCTGCATCAAAAGTTTGGTCAGATTCCGCACAAATGGGAAGATAAATGTTTAGCGTAGACACAATAAAAAATACATTCAATAAAACTGGAGTTACAAAAGGTAACAAATATGCCTTGGAAATTGTAAAACCAGTTGGAATGGTAGGAATTCAAGATATCGATTTACAAGATATTCGAGTGAGAATTAATTCTGTAGAATTGCCAGGAAAACAAGTCGCAACAAGTGAAGTTAAATATTATGGACCACTAACAAAAAGACCTTATGGACAAATTTTTGAGGATTTAACTTGCGAGATTATTTGTTCTGCAAATTTGATTGAAAGAAGATTTTTTAGTCACTGGATGGACTTTGCATACGATCCAGTACAAGCAAGAGCTGGATATTACCAAGAATATGTAACACAAACCAAGTTTAAATCGTTTGGAGAACACGGCGGAGAATTTTTATATGAATGCACATTTGATGAGTGTTATCCGATTTCGATAGGACCTCTAAATTATGCTTATGGGAATGAAGATTTACTCACAATGCAAGTAACTTTTGCATACAAAAAGTGGTATGATCAACATAACAACTTCCCGTCAGGTGGTAATGCTGCCACGGGGTTTGATGCATATGACAGTACAATAAGTGCCAGTCTAAATCAAGCAACAGAATATATGAACGCACTTCAGTCTGGATTGCAAAACCTTTCAGTCGAGTTTGGTCCATATGGTATTAATTTTAATGGAATTCCAGAAATACCAAACATTGATATTCATCAAACATTGGGAGGCGCAGCAAGATCGTTGTCTGGAAATTTAAAAAATAATGCTAAAAATAGTTTGAATAATTTTATAAGTCGTGCATTTTAATTGATTATATTATAGGAGAAAAATTATGACTTTACCAGTGTTGGACCAACCAACTTATGAATTGACTTTACCATCTACATCTAAAAAAATCAGATATCGTCCTTTCTTAGTAAAGGAAGAAAAAATATTATTGATGGCTCAAGAAGGTGGAGATTTAGGAGAGCAAATAGAATCTGTCAAACAGATTATTAGAAACTGTATTATTACTAAAGATGTGAAAATAGAAAAATTATCTACGTTTGATATTGAATACATTTTTGTAAAAATTAGATCAAAATCTGTAGGACAAAATATAGAGTTGCAATATAGAAGAGATGATTGTAAAGAAGTTTTGGATGAAGATAATAATCCGCCACCAAGAACTTGTCAAATCGATTTTATAGTCAATTTAGATGAAGTTTATATTGACAAAGTGGATACACACACAAATAAAATTCAATTAACAGACAATATTGGAATTTTTATGAAATATCCAGATTTTAAGATGTTGCATAAAATATCAACAATGAATAATTATGAAGAAATGATAGAAGTTATTGGTGATTGTATTGAAACAATTTATATGAATGAAGAACTATACGATCCAAAAGAATATACAAACGAAGAATTAAATAATTTTCTAGAAAGTTTTTCTCAAGAACAATTTCAAAGGGTTAGTAATTTTTTTGATACAATGCCACAAACAGCATATGACGCACAAATGGTTTGCAGAAAGTGTGGATGGAGAAATGAATTAAAATTGAGAGGAATTACGGATTTTTTCGTATAAGCTTATATCATGAAAGTCTGGTATCTCTGTACCAGACAAATTTTTCTCTTATGCAATATCATAAATACAGTTTAACAGAGTTAGAAAATATGATACCTTGGGAACGAGAAATATATATAACAATGTTGATTAACTATATTAAAGAATTGGAAAGCAAAAGAGGATAGTATGGAAACGACCGAAAACAGAGAAAACAAGTTTCAATCTTGGATTGATTTAGCACAAGCAATAGATTCTTGGAGAATATTCCCAAGAATTTTTATCACAACATATATCTATCTACTCTATGCTGTAGTATCTTGGTTTATGACACTATCAAATCCAAATCTAGAACAATCTGGCTTAGTGAGTATTGTAGTAGGCGCAGGGGCTGCTTGGTTTGGATTGTATCTTGGTTCAGGAGGCAAGAAATAAATGGCCCAACCAGCCTCATTAGAAATGATTGCCAGTAATATTAGTCAATTTAATGGTAATTATAGAAAACTTTCCGAAACACTTAAACAAACATCTGAAAGATTGGATACAGGTTCCGCATCAGTAGCTTTGCAACAGTTGGGAGATGTGATTTCTGCATCACAAGACTTATCTGTTGGAGAGTTGAAAAAAACAAGAAAAGATCTTAGTATATTAAAAGAACAAGTAAACCAATCAAACAGAATTTCAGAAGGCGATAGAGAAAATATCTTATCTCTAATTTCAAATCAGGAAAAAATTGTTTCGCAAAATACAACTCTAGCAAAAAGAGCGGCAGATTTCGTACAAACAAAGGTGAAAGAAAATTCTATTGATATTACTGGTGTAGTTTCTGGTGCGTTAGCAGAGTCTCCAGCTCTCGCCATGGGCGTTACATTCATTGGTAATAAAATAAAGGAAATGCGTGAGGCCGCAAAGGAGAGAAAGGCACAAAGGGCGGAAAGAATTGCCGCACTACAAGAGCAGGAAAGAATACAAGACCAAGAATACGAAGCACTTCGCGGCGTCATAACGAATCAACAAACATTAGAAAAAATGAATATGTCTCAAGAAGAGGCAACCCAAAATGCAATCGCGGCAGGCAAAGATTATCAAGAGTATGTAGACGAACTAAAAAATACATTAATTACCGAATCTAGAAGTAGGGCCCAACGAGAACAACTAGAAAAAGATAGGATTGAGGCACTAGACAGTCTCAGAGAAAAATACGCAATTTCAGTTGGTGGGGAAACAACCGATTCTAATGATAGTCCAGTATCAACACCCAACAAATCACCATCAGTTAGTGGCGGCGGAGATGGGTTTGAAAGAATAGAAGATGGTTTGCATGAAGGAACTCCATACTTAGCGCAGATAAGAGATCTATTAAGTTTCATGGGAGATGAAACTACAGGTGATATAGAAACGCAAAGAGAATCAAAAAGACTCGAACTAAAAAAACTGACTGAAGCAGAAAGAACAAATGAACTACTAGAAAAACTTTTAAAGGTTGGTGGAGTGGGCGGTGGAGCAGGAAACGAAGGTTCACTATTAGATACCGCCGGTGATATCGGCGGGGCACTTGCTCTTGGTTCAGCGGCATTGACACAAGTAAAAGGACTTTTTGGTAAAGTTAAGAGCTTCTTTGGATTTGGTGGAGCTCCAGAAGGAAAAGCAAAAGTAAAGTCAACAGCAAAACCGATTAAACCAAGAGGAAGATTTGGCAATCTTTTCAGGCTTGGTACAAAAATTACTGCGACAGCTGGTGGATTTTTAGGACTTAATAAACTATTTGGTGGCGCTGATGATGCAGTTGCCCCAAAACCCGCAGCATCTAAAGGATTTTTAAGAAATACATTTGATAAACTAAGGGGCGTAAACAATACCCCAGAAGTAGTTACTAGAACAGCTCCAACGGTTGGTAGAGATGCAACAACAGGAAGATTTACAAAATTGCCTGCGGCCCCACCACCACCAAAACCATCAATTATCGCAAAATCTTTTAATAGTGTGAAAAATATAATACCAAAAGGAATGTTTGGTAGAAGTTTGGGATTATTGAGTGTGGGATTTGGTGCATATGATGTTGCGCAAATATTAAAAGACGAAGATTTATCAAAAAATGAAAAAACAGAAGAAGTTTCTGCTGTAGTGGGTGGCACAGGCGGTGCAATGGCTGGAGCTGCAGCTGGAGCTATAGCGGGCTCAGTAGTACCAGTTGTAGGAACTTTACTTGGCACACTTATAGGTGGTGCCGCAGGTTATTTTCTTGGAGACAAAGTGGGTAGAGAAGCTTCTAATATTTTTAAAGCTCCAGAAAGTGTAGAACTAAATGAAGAAGGTAAAATCATAACTAAAAAAATTGAACCAATGATTGGTGAAAATTTACCGGAAAAGGTCGAACCCAGACCAGAAAGAGTTGGAAGAATGATGCCAGGCCAGGCTGCAGAACTAAAAAGGAAACAATCTGAATGGGACGCCTTATACGGATTAAGTTACGACAAGGACGGCAACTTACTTTCACAAGAAAGACAGAGTATAAATATAAAGTCAGATGAAATACAAAAACAACTAATGTTGACAGACAGACAAAAAGCAGCTTTGTTAGCAAGTCAACAAAGGAATTCTGCTATGAAAGAAAACGCATTGAATTCGGCACTACCAAGTGCCGTGGATGGTGCAAAGACAGCTATTGTCAATGCACCTACATCAGTAACGAACAATAGTTCGTCAACTGCGATAGTAATGCCTAGTGTTAGAAATAATGAAATGGCACTACTACAGTCTCATAACCTACTTAAAGGAGGATGGTAAATGGAGATCTTAAATAAAGTAAAGACATGGGCAGGCGCCTTAGCCGAGGCGGGTGTTAGTCTTATTGGATTGGGAATCGTATTGGAAATTTTGTTTAGTGGTATGAATGTCCCTTTCTGGCCAGATGTTGCTGTGACATCTAATATTTTAGGATTGCTAGGAAACTTTAGTGACCAAGGTCTAGTAGGACTTGTTGCTCTTGCAATTTTGTGGCATATTTGGAATAAAAAATAATTTCAACAATGTTTCATAAAAATTTGGATGGCATTAGTTTAATTATTTTAGGATTGATTATTCTTTTGGCCAAACCAGTTGCAACACTTGCAGCATATGTAGCCATAGTAGTTGGTGCATATTCGATTTATAAAAAATTTTAAATAAGAAAAAAGAGGGCGAATTTCGCCCTCTTTCCAACCGTAAGATAACTTATTATTTTTTTCTCCTAAAATACTTCAAATAATTTGTTATCGAAGCTTCTCTTTTGTGTATCGGTCTTTTTAGGTGGTGTTATCTACCGTTTTATGGTCTGCTTCACCAAGGAATTATCCGACTTACCTTTAGTCCTCATTCGCAAGTTTCTGAAAATAAGATAATGAGTCGTCATCATCTTCATCTTCATCAGTTTCAAAACTAGAAAGTTTCTCCGCATACGATTTAGACTCTACTACTGGAGTTCGAATTGTTTCACTTTCTGTGATAATTTCTTCCTCAGCAGTAGTAGTTGCTTGCACTGTACCTAATACTTTATCCAAGCGTTCTTTGAGTTGTTCATATGATTTAAACACCTCAGGCGAAACAAACTCTTCCAGAGAATGTTGCATATTATATATATTTTCAAGTTCTTCATCACTATCTGACAAAGGGGCGGAGATATCAAATTCTGATTTATCATAATTCTGATAACCATCAACTTTACGGATTTTTAGTTTAAAGTTTGCACCACTCCAAAAATCAAATGGGTTGATTGGATCTTCGTCCTCAAACTCTGGACGCATTAGGTCTTGCAATTTGTCAAAGATTTTCTTACCATACTGATAGAGAAAAACTTTACCTTCATTGTCTGGATTAGCAGGATCTTTGACAACGTAAATGTTAGAGATATATTTCAACTTACGTTTTCTATCTCTAACGATGTTCTGGTTCGCAGTCGAACCAGTGTTCCACAACTCTGTATTGGCCTCGCAGACGGGGCATTTCTTGTTGATAGTTGTTAAACAATTATCAATCAGCCAACCGCCAGGGCCTTTGAAACCGTGATTAAACACACGGGCCCAAGGCAAATCCTCACCATCAGGCGCTGGGAGGAAACGAAAAACCGCATAACCATTTCCTGTTTTATCTACAGATGGTTTCCAAAATCTTTCATCTCTATTTGATGATGTTTGTTGTGGGGATACCGTTTTTTCTAATTCTTGTGTAAGTTTAGAAAAGTTAGAACGATTCTTCTTTAATGTAGCAAAAGACATGTATTTCTCCTAATATTCGTTGTATGTTTTTGTATTCGATTAAGTTATAGTCTAACTCAAACTATAAGAAAGACTATAACACTATTTATAACACTTGTCAATAGTGTTTTTCAAAAAACTTATAATCCATTCGGTAAAATTACATAATGAATTGCAAGTACAAGAGCAACAGAAGCACCCAATCCTACCATCATTTTACCAAAGTCTTTTGCAACCAATGGAAATACTGATTTGGTTTTCTTCTTACCAAAGTAAGTGGCCATTGCAAGTTCACGACCTGCAAGTAAACCAACAAACACCCAAGTAGTTGACATTGGAATATCATTCAACTCTTTGAAGAAGTATAAACACAACCAATAGAATAAGTCAATCAAAGTCGCAGATCTTACATATCTTGTGTTATGTTTTTCTAAAACGATTTGTTGGATTTTACCACCACGTTCACGAAACATAAAAAACAAACCAGAAACAAATACTATCGAAATGAATATCATCAAATCTACTGGTACTTGTCTTGGCAAGAAAACAGCAATGTTTGCGATATCATGACTTAACCAAGTCCACCATAAACCACCAGTGGCAACCCACTGTGCAATTCTCCAATAATTTTTATTTTTTTCGTTTACTGGTTTTGTTTCATCAAACCAATGATGAAAAAACTTATTCAGTCCAAACCAAACTACATATGCAAATGCAGCCGCTACACCATAACCCATAATAGATTTCATCAACATTTTTTCCAACACAAAAGTTGAAGCAAATACTGATAAAACTAAGAATGATGTAGAAACTGGTACACCTATTCGTGTTAATGCAACAAGTAGAGCTGGGGCCATTGCATGATACCACTGGACTTCTTGCCACGGAATTTTATTTAATCTACCATAACTGATGTCACCACCATTCATACTCCAACCATACCAGAGTGTTGCTAATAGGACAGCGGAAGCCGCAATCCATAATGTTTTATAGGAAAATCTCTCATTATTAGATGCCATCCATGTGCCGAGAGTTTGCACAGAATCGTTTGCAATAACTGCATATGCAGCTAACAGAAAGCCCACTAGGGCCCATAGTGTGAGTGCGTCCATGTTTAATCCTTTCTTTTCTGCTTGCAGGCTTTACCCCTGCGCTCACATCAGTAATACTATGTTTCAGTATTACCTTTTGGATTAGTAATTTTCTTCCAACCTACTTTTGTTTTTACTAAAACATTATCTGCTGTTTTAAAATCTACTCCAGCAGAACCAGTAGCCTCCGCAACCTCTTTTTTGTGTTTTTGTATTAACATA
>Ga0255766_10000106_pt1 | contig 75665 bp, 76 predicted proteins | sample 071ome_23_FD_179966 | JGI IMG/M metagenome (GOLD analysis project Ga0255766, IMG submission 179966) | Coastal salt marsh microbial communities from the Groves Creek Marsh, Skidaway Island, Georgia - 071403BT metaG (version 2) | ecosystem: Environmental > Aquatic > Marine > Intertidal zone >...
GAGTTCATTCAACTGGCAGCTAGAAATCATTAGAAGAAAGCATCGAGATTATTTCCTCGGGTACATTTAAACTTGTCGCTGTTGCAATGAGTTGTTCAACTGTACCAGAATCGAGAGGAATGCCATTCTCTTCATCGGGTGACGCCACTTATTGGAACCACCCCACGATATGTCGCGATTTTTCTTATGTTGAACAGCCCGACATGGTTGGCAGCCCTGAACGCACAGAACAACTTTATGGACGTACATTGCCCATTCATTGGGAACGTGCCGGGAACCGCAAGGATGCCTACATTGATTAGCGTAATTTGATCACTGTTTTCCCGTGGTTTTTACCATCCAGCATTCCAATAAACGTCTGCGGCGTGTTTTCTAGTCCAGTTGTAATATCTTCGATGAACTTGATTTGTCCATCGTTCACCATCGGTGCAACCTCTGTCAAAAAGGTGGAAAAGTGATCCCAATGATCTGATATGATGAAGCCTTTGACAGATAATCGGTTCACCAAAATGGTTCGCCAAATCTTGGGTGCGCTTAATGTTTCAATTGATGCATTACCACCCAAACGGCCTGCGTTGTACCAACTGATCATACCGCAAACTGGAATGCGTCCGTGCACGTTCATCACCGGTAAGATGGCTTCAAGGATGGGGCCTGCGACGTTTTCGAAATAGATGTCAATTCCGTCTGGTGCGTGTTGAGTAAGCTCTGTGCGTATAGCTTTTGCTGTTTCAAATGTACGGTGATTGATACAGTGATCGAACCCGAATTCATTTACTGCCACTTGGCATTTCTCATCGCTTCCCGCGATCCCGATCACCCGTAAACCCGAGCGTTTTGCCAATTGGCCAACCATTGATCCTACAGGGCCAGTTGCGGCGGCCACAACAAGGGTTTCACCCGGCTTTGGCCGGCCATGTTGGGTTAGGCCAAACCACCCCGTAAAGCCAGGCATTCCAAGTACACCCAAAGCGCGGCTAAGGTGTTCCGGGGCGACATCCAATCTACGGATTAACTTGTCCTGTAAGACAGCGTGTGACGCCCATCCCGTCATTCCAAAGACGTAGTCGCCAATTTTAAACCGATCTGATGCGCTCTCGATGACTCGCCCCACGCCACCTGCCTCCATACGTGTGTTTAACGCAACAGGTGCTGAATAGGATTTCGCATCATCCATCCGACCCCGCATATATGGATCAAGAGAAAAGCAATCCACTTCAACCAGTATTTCATCAGGTGCCAATTTTGGAGGGGTCCAATCGACAAGTGCAAAATCACTTTCTTTTGGGGCGCCTTTAGGGCGTGCTTTTAACTGGATTTCTTGCACGGTGATCTCCTATCCCCCAATTGATCTATGAGGGCCGCAGTTCCAGAATTTCACGCGCCTGCTGCCATGTCGCGACAGGGCGTTCATATTTATCACATAGCTCAACCACACGTTTCACCAATGCCGCGTTTGAGGGGGCCAGTGTTTCACGATCAAGGCGCACGTTATCCTCAAGACCTGTTCGGGCGTGCCCACCTGCTGATACGGCCCAATCATTCAATGTGATCTGATCTTTGCCAATCCCTGCTGCGCACCATTGCGCATCGGGCGCAAGGCGTTTGATGGTTTTTACGTAATAGTCAAAAACGTCGCGATCTACAGGCATCGCATTTTTAACACCCATGACAAATTGGATATAGAGCTTGCCCGGTATCCGACCGTCCGCATTCATTTTCACCGCATGGTGAATATGGCTTAGATCAAACGCCTCAATCTCAGGTTTGATTTTGTAATCGCGCATTTCGGCAGACAACCAATCAACAAGATCAGGTGGATTTTCGTAAACGCGCGTTGGGAAATTATTTGAACCAACGGTCAGCGATGCCATATCGGGCGCTAGTGGCAACATGCCACCGCGTGTTTTCCCCGCGCCTGATCGTCCGCCCGTGGAGAATTGGATAATCATACCCGGACAATGTTTTTCCAAACCCTCTTTCAACCGCGCAAATTTTTCAGGATCGCTTGATGGCGTTTCGTCATCGTTGCGCACATGGGCGTGACAGATGCTTGCACCTTCTTCAAATGCTTCGTGCGTGCTTTCGATTTGTTCTTCTACCGAAATCGGAACTGCGGGGTTCGCGGCCTTGGTTGGGACAGAGCCAGTGATCGCAACACAAATAATACATGGGTTGTTAGACATCAAAAAACACCGTTTCGTTTTCACCTTGGAGGACAACATCGAATTGATATGTATTCTCACCCGTTTTTTTAGCAAGCAGGGTGTCACGACGATGAAGCTGTTCGATTAGATTTATGATTGGATCGCTGGCGTGTGCATCACGGTCTTCTTCAAAATAGATCCGCGTGTTCAGGCCAACGTTAATGCCCCGTGCTACGATCCATAAGTTAATGTGCGGAGCTTGCGTTGCGCCATTGCGGCCAGGGGTGGCGCCGGGTTTGATTGTGTTGATCACGAATTCACCGCTGTCGAAATCGGAAATAACACGTCCCCAGCCGGAAAACCCCTGTTCCACTTCGCTATGTCGTGGATCTTCGTTATGGGCATAGATGCCCGAGGCATTCGCTTGCCATGTTTCTAGTAAAACATCACGTACAGGTGAACCAGTGCCGTCCAATACGCGACCGGTGATGGTAATACGCTCACCCATGGCATTGGGTCCTGCGATATCCTGACCCAATTCCTTTTCAAAAAGCTCAAACCCAGCGGCACCAGGGGCAAGGCCGATGTGCACATAGGGGCCCGCCGTTTGTGACGCCGTTTCGCGAAGGTAATTTAGGTTCTGTGGCATATCAATTTCCCTCCAAACGGTTTTCGAACAGGGTCGAGCGACGTCCGCGCAGAACAATGTCGAATTTATAGGCCAAACAATCCAATGGCACGCCCGCATTCATATCCAACGGCGCGATCAATCCATCAATTGCATTCTGATCTGGGATTGTGTTCACAATTGCGCATTTTTTGATCAGGGGATCACCCTCGAAATAGAGTTGGGTGATAAGACGTTGTGCAAAGGCTGTCCCAAAAACAGACACATGGATATGGGCGGGACGCCACGAATTCACCCAGTTGCGCCAAGGATACGCACCCGGTTTGACAGTGCGGAAAAAATAGTATCCGTCTTCATCGGTCATTGTGCGCCCGCATCCGCCAAAATTCGGGTCGATGGGGGCCAGATACATATCCTTTTTATGGCGGTATCGACCACCTGCGTTTGCCTGCCAAATTTCGACCAATGTATTTGGAACAGGGCGGCCATTTTCGTCCAAAACTCGCCCGTGCACGATTATGCGTTCACCGATGGCATCCCCTGTCTGGGCGTAGTTTTTGATCAGATCATTGTCCAAGTTGCCCAAATCATTGTGCCCAAACTTTGGTCCCGTGATTTCAGACAGCGAATTCTCGATTGAAATAAGCGTTTGCTTTGGCGAACGCGGAACGGATGTTTTGTAGATTTCAGCGTATGCGGGTGGATGCATATAGCGGTCACGCTGGTAAAATTCGCCCTTATAGGTGTTCTTTTTGGTCATAGGGAAATTCCCATTTTTTTGTATGTCTCTTTTGCGATCTTAAAGGCGTGATTAGCCTTTGGCACCCCACAATAAATTGCGACATGCATAAATGCTTCGCGGATATCTTCGGGGGTTGCGCCCGTGTTCGCGGTTGCGCGAATATGCATGGCCACTTCTTCAAAATTTCCGTCCCCCGCCAAAAGCGCAATTGTTAGGATGGATCGTTCGCGATGGGTTAGTCCATCACTGTCCCAGACGGTGCCCCATGCACCCTCTGTGATCATATCTTGGAAAGGTGCATCAAATTCGGTTTTCGCAGCAGTTGCGCGATCAACATGCGCATCGCCCAACACCTGTCGGCGCACCTTCATCCCCGCATCATATCGTTCGCTCATGATCTTTCCTTTCGTAATCGGAGTCAGATAATCATAAATTTATAAAATATTATATTGTTAAAATTTGCAAATAACATAACCTATTAGTTATGAATTGGGATCAGGCACTTCGCCTTCGGCATATAAAATGTTTTCTTCAGGTTGCGCGCGTTGAAAGTGTGTCTTTGGCGGCAGCGTCCTTAAACATAACGCAACCTGCGGTTTCCAAGACGATTAAAGAGTTGGAAGAGTTGCTGCAAACACCACTGTTTGATCGTGTTGGACGGCGGTTGCAGTTGAATGAACAGGGCCGCATTTTTCAAAATCACGCCGCCGCGTCGTGGTTGGAACTCTCCAAAGCCAAGGATCGACTAAGCAGAGAAACACGCAGGCGCGAACTGCGCATCGGATCACTGCCCACTGCTGCAACCGAATTGGTGCCGGATGCTGTTTTAGCCTTTTCAAAGGACACCCCGAACAGTCAGCTAAAGGTACGTACAGGACCCAATTGGATGCTGTTCAACCAACTGCGCGATGGACAATTGGATCTGGTGGTCGGTCGCATGCCCGATGCTGAAATGCTCACCGACATTACGTTTGAACAATTCTATTCCGAGGATGTCGTGTGTGTTGTGCGTCCTGATCATCCAATTTTATTCGTCGATCATCCCTCTGATCATTTCCTGAATTACCCATTGGTTATGCCTCCCAAGGGGGCGGTTATTCGCCCGACTGTTGAACGTTATTTAACCAGTATCGGAATGACAGGGGCGCAGGGTGCCGTTGAAACTGTATCGCTACCGATTGGGCGCCGTATCGTTCAACGGTCCGATTATATTTGGTTTATATCGCGTGGTGTCGTGATGGATGAATTACTGAATAGATCCTTGATCAGTTGTCCTTTGCAATCTGATCTGCTTGCGGGTCCTGTGGGCGTTTTTACTTTGGCGAATGCGACCCCCGATGTTGAACGCAGCGCATTTGTGCAAATTTTGCGGGATTTGTCCCAACGTTTGCGCAAATAAAAAGGCGACCCAAAGGCCGCCTTTTTATGCTCTCATGCATATGATTAGATTTAGCCAATTATGCTGTTCAGGGTCGCGCTTGGACGCATGACTTTCGCCAATTTCGCGCGATTTGGGTGGTAATATCCACCAATATCCGCAGGTGCGCCCTGAACGCTGGCCAATTCTGCCAAAATAGCCTCTTGGCTGTCAGATAGTGCCTTTGCGATTGGTGCAAAATGAGCTGCGATCTCGGCGTCATCCGTTTGCGCCGCCAATGCTTCTGCCCAGTATAGGGCAAAGAAATAGTGGCTGTCGCGGTTGTCAGTTTGGCAAACTTTGCGGGCTGGGGATTTATTGTTGTCCAAGATACCTTGCGTTGCAACATCCACCGCTGTGCCAAGGACGGCTGCTTTGGAATTGCCTGTGACATCCGCCAAGAAGCCCAAGCTTTCGCCCAATGCGCAGAATTCACCAAGGCTGTCCCAACGCAAATGGTTTTCCTCGACCAACTGTTGAACGTGCTTTGGTGCAGAACCACCAGCGCCGGTTTCAAACATTCCGCCGCCCTGCATCAATTTCACAATTGATAGCATTTTTGCAGATGTTCCCAATTCTAGGATCGGGAACAAATCTGTTAGGTAATCCCGCAATACGTTGCCGCTGATCGCGATGCTATCGGCCCCTGTGCGGATGGTTTCCAAGGTGACACGCGTTGCTTCGCGTGGGGCAAGGATTTGGAATTTATCTGCAACGCCCTCCGCCTCCAAGATTGGAGTAACGTATTTGATCAGTTCCGCGTCATGCGCACGTGTTTCGTCCAACCAGAAAATCGCTTGTGATCCAGTGGCTGCCTGACGGGAAATACCCAGACGGACCCAATCCTCGATCGGTGCTTTGCGCACACTTGAAGAACGCCAAATGTCACCCTTTTCAACGGCCTGTTCGTGCAATACGTCGCCATTTGCAACGATATAGCGGATGGTGCCGTTTGCAGGAATTTCAAATGTAGTTGGGTGGCTGCCGTATTCCTCGGCTTTTTGGGCCATTAGGCCAACGTTGGCAACTGCGCCTGATGTTGTTGGATCAAGAGCACCCGTTTCTTTGAAATAGTTGATTGTTTCATCGTAAACGGGCGCGTAGCAGTTGTCTGGGATCACACATTTTGTGTCCGCTGGTTTTCCATCTGGTCCCCAACCTTTGCCCCCTGCGCGGATGACCGCGGGCATGGATGCGTCGATGATGACATCTGATGGTACGTGCAGGTTTGTGATACCACGATCACTGTCAACCATATACATCGGTGCCTTGTCGGCCATGATTACATTGAAATCGGCCAGAATCTCCGGTTGATCCGCAATGCGGTCCAAAACATCACCCAGACCTGAATTTGGATTCACGCCCGCTGCGGCAAGCGCATCAGCATGCTTTTCAAAGGCTTCTTCAAAGTAGACTGAAACAGCGTGACCAAAGATGATCGGATCAGACACCTTCATCATTGTTGCCTTCATGTGCAATGAAAACAAAACGCCTTCTTCTTTTGCTTTGGCGATTTCGCTGCGTAGGAAATCACGTAGGGCAGATGCACGCATGAATGTCGCGTCAACAACGGTACCAGGTAGGATGTCGATGCCGTCTTTCAGGACGCTCACGTTACCATCTGCATCTGTGAATTCGATTTTCGCAGGACCCGCTTGCGCATCAGTGACAGTGGCGGATACTTCGTTTGAACGGAAATCATTGCCATCCATTGAGGCTACGTGTGTTTTTGATGTGCTGACCCATTCGCCCATAGAGTGTGGGTTTTTCATCGCATAGTTTTTAACCGCCCGCGCCGCGCGACGGTCTGAGTTACCTTCACGAAGAACGGGGTTTACGGCCGATCCTTTGATTGCATCATACCGCGCACGAATTGATTTTTCTTCGTCTGTAGTTGCCTCTTCTGGATAATCAGGAAGCGCATAGCCCTGTTCCTGAAGTTCGGCAATCGCGGCGCTTAGCTGTGGAACAGACGCGGAAATGTTGGGAAGCTTGATAACATTTGCAGATGGTGTTTTTACCAATTCACCAAGGGCGGCCAAATCATCGGTTTGACGCTGCTCTTCTGTCAAAAATTCGGGGAAGGCGGAAATGATTCGTCCAGCAAGAGAGATGTCCTTGGTCCCAATAGTCACGCCCGCCGCAGAAGCGAATGAACGGATGATGGGCAGTAGCGATGCACTCGCCAATTCGGGCGCTTCGTCTACAATTGTATACAATATATCGGGGTTTGCTGTATCGGTCATAAATTTCCTACCTTTCAAGCCTTACGGAAGCTTTCGTCAAAGCCGCGTCGTGTCTTACGTTTTGATCACTATGCAGACGCAGCATTTTTTGTGAATGACAGCGTCCGCATACAGGATGCAGATAGAAAATTCAATTAGGTAATCAGAAACGTTGCAATATGACGCTGTACAAATGCGTCAAACTACAGATCCTGTTCATAGGGTGGATTACAACCCGCGCTTTGACAGTTTAGGGCAGCGGCCTTTGCCGCGCGTGTCACGATCCGTGCTAATTCGTCTTTTGCGATGGAGCCTAGTTTTGACGCGGAGAGGCCAGTTTTAGAAATTTCAACCAGTAACGTGCCCATGAATGTATCCCCAGCACCCACAGTATCCACCAATGGCTCTGCCTGTGCCGCGGCAACGTCAAACTGTGTCGATCCGCAACGGACAACGGCGCCATCTGCACCCTTGGTTAAAATAATTATGGCGGCCTGCGTTTCAGAACAGATTTGTTCAAAGGCTTCCATTAATGGCTGATCAGGGGCCAAATATTCCAAATCCTCATCAGATAGTTTCAGAACGCGCGCATGTTTCATAACACGGAGAAGGCGGGCAACATATTGATCCTTATCTTTGACCACCACTGGGCGCGCATTGGGATCAAGGCTGGTGATCACATCATTCGCAGCAAGAGTAGCAAAACGTTGTTCCCATAAATCTGCGTCTGCGCCTTCGATTAACGCAAGCGACCCGATGTGAAACACGCGTGTCTGATCTGAAATGGCGGCGTCCAAGGTGTCGGGTGTAATTTGGCGGTCCGCGGTGGCGCTGCGATAAAACTGATAACTGGGCTGACCATTATTGACGGACACAACTGCCAAAGAGGTTGGTGCATCAGTGCGCGGCGTGGCCAATTGGATGCCATCGTCGATCAGGCGCTGGGCCAACACGTTGCCCAAGCTATCGGTGGAGATTGGGGTTACATAGCTGACTGTTTGACCCTGACGCGCTGCTGCAATTGCAACGTTATAACATGATCCGCCGGGGATGGCAGTATAGACGGGCAAACCATCTTTCACCTCGGTTTGAACGTAATCGATTAGGTTTTCACCACCGATAGTAATCATTTTCGTTCTCCTTTGGCGGCACGTTCAAATTCCTGTGCCGCTGCTTCGGTAAGTTCGTTGTGAAATAGGTCCTGCGCAATTGCGGGCGCGATCGTAAAACAATCATGACCAATTTCGGCGATGTCCACCATTTGCTGTGCGCTGCGCAATGATGCGATCAAGGGGCGGCATGGCCCATTCGATGACATGGCGTGGATTGCGCGCATGTGCGTCATAGCGTCAAGGCCAGCTTCTACCATGCGTCCAAAGTATGGGGCAATATAATCCGCACCAAGTGCGTTTGCCGTCACCATCTGTTTGGCATCATAACACGCCGTCATCAGGGTTTTACCACCCAGTCCCTGGATCTTTGGCGTGAGAGAAATGCCCCAAGAGTTGAGCGGTATTTTTACAACGCAATCGATGTTAGATGATGCCCCATATGCATAAAGGTTCTCGGCAAAGCGAAGCGCGTCGGTTTCGTTGCCAATGACCTGCGCATGAAATTCCTGCGCACCGGCATCGGCGGCGATTTGAACCATGTCTTGCCAGTTGATCTGATGATATGTCAGCCCCGCACGCACGGCCAGCAGCGGGTTTGTCGTGATGCCATAGAACACACCGCTTGGCATCCATTCTGCCCATGCAGTTTGATCAGCCGTATCAAGATATAGACGCATAGCAGGTGTGCTTCCCGTATATGAAAATGTTAACGCTACCATTCCTTATGTCGCGTGATAGCGAATTCGATGAGATCAGGCAATAACGCATCAAGTCCGCGCTGAAAATGAGTGATCGTGCCATGCAAATATTTAAAGCGCGGGACCCAAAATAATCGGATCACCGTTTTTAAAGCGATCATATCGAAATCTGTGCAACATATGATTGGACTGTTTCCCGCTCATCATATCTGCGACGAGGCGTCCAACACCAGGTCCGATACCAAATCCATGTCCCGACATTCCTGTTGCGATCGTCAGACCCGGAATATCCGAACATCTATCAATAATGGGCACAACATCGGGCATCGTGTCGATCAATCCTGCCCAGGCGCCTGATACGGTCCAACCTTTGAACTGTGGAAATGCGCGGTCAAAGGATTTCTTTATGATGCGCATCGCCTTTTGTGATGGCGCTGGGTTTAAAATGCGGGTGCGTTCAAAGGGGGTTTCTTCCTCAGCAGTCCAGGATCGTTTGACAGTCCAACTATCTGGATAGTTGGGGGGACCAAAGGGGTTTAAGCGATTATTGAAGGGGTCATTTTTAACAGCGGGCCAAAATGATTTAGCATTTCGCAAGCCATCCCAGCCCAAAAAGAGATCATGCGTACTGCTGGTTGCGAGTGAATACCCACCATCGGTGCGGTGGCGGAACGCCAATTTACTATCGACAGCACCGCCTGCGAACACTTCTGGCAGTTCAGATGTTTTGACCACGGTTGCGCGCACAGATAGTTGTGGGATGCGCACACCATGCCCCTGCAAAAACAGTGAAGACCACGCGCCCCCACACAACAGTACCTGTTCACAGGCGATATGGCCGTGTTCTGTGATGACACCACTGATCTGACCATTTTTGGTGTCCAGTCGACGCGCGGCACAATTTTCACGGATCAAAACGCCCTCTTCCGCGGCTAATCGGGCAAGGGCAGGCACCGCCACCCAAGGTTCTGCGCGCATATCGGATGGTGTGTGCAATGCCCCGCGATATGACCGATTCAAGTCAGGGATCATCGCCTGCACCTGAGAGCGCGACATTAGGTTCGATTGAAGTCCATGCTCGGCCGCAAGAGATGTGAATGCTTCATAGCGTTCAAGTTCACTGTCACTATCACTGAAATAAACGATACCACCCTGACGCAGCCCGATATCGCAATCCAGTTGCGCATTCAGATCCTGCCAAATGCGATTGGCCTCCATCATAATGGGTAGCTCATCTGGGTCGCGTCCCTGTTGGCGTATCCATCCCCAATTACGGGACGATTGTTCACCTGCCACACGTCCCTTTTCGCACACGAAAACAGATTGCCCATGACGGCGCAAAAAAAGGGCGGCGCAAATACCAATCACGCCGCCGCCGATGATAACAATATCCACCTTATCGGGTAACGCCTGCGCATGTTGTAGTGGCGTATGTATCCCGATCGGAAAGGTGAATGCCGACATTTATGTTTATTCCGCTGCTTGTGAATAATCGCTCATTGGGGGGCATACGCAGATCAAGTTACGATCCCCATATGCGTTGTCCACACGATTCACTGGAGGCCAATATTTGTCTACACGGAATGCACCTGGTGGGAAACATCCCTGTTCGCGGGAATAGGGGCGATCCCACGGGCCGACCAAATCCTCGACAGTGTGTGGCGCATTTTTCAGCGGATTGTTGTCGTGATCCATTGTACCGTTTTCGATTTCGGCGATTTCCGTACGAATGGCCAGCATCGCATCGCAGAAACGGTCCAATTCGGATTTGGTTTCTGATTCAGTTGGTTCAACCATCAATGTGCCCGCAACGGGCCAGGACATTGTTGGGGCGTGGAACCCGCAGTCCATCAGGCGTTTTGCGATATCTTCAACAGTGATGCCTGCACTTTCGGCGAATGGGCGCACATCAAGGATACATTCATGGGCAACGCGACCATTGCTCCCCTTATAAAGTACGTCAAAAGCGCCTTCTAAACGCTTTGCAATATAATTGGCGTTCAGGATCGCAACACGGGTCGCCTGCGTTAGCCCCTCTCCGCCCATCATCAGGCAGTAGGCCCATGATATTGGAAGCAGCGAGGGAGAGCCAAATGGCGCTGCGGACACTGGACCAGCTGCGGTTTCTGCTAACGGATGACCGGGCAAATGCGGTACCAGATGCGCCTTTACACCGATTGGACCCATGCCTGGTCCGCCACCGCCATGCGGGATGCAGAATGTTTTGTGCAAATTCAGGTGACTTACATCGCCGCCAATATCACCTGGACGGGACAGTCCGACCATGGCGTTCATATTAGCGCCATCAATGTAAACCTGACCACCAAATTCATGCGTGATTGCGCAAACTTCATGCACTGTTTCCTCAAACACCCCATGTGTCGACGGGTAGGTGATCATGCAGCCTGCGAGGTTATCCTTGTTGGCTTCAGCCTTCTGGCGGAAATCATCAATATCAATGTCCCCGTTTTCGTCCGAGTTTACGGCAACGACTTTCCAACCAACCATTTGCGCACTGGCTGGGTTTGTCCCATGGGCTGACATTGGGATCAGGCAAACGTTGCGATGCGCCTCACCACGTGCGGTGTGATATTCCGCAATTGTCAAAAGGCCTGCATATTCGCCTTGTGCCCCTGAATTGGGTTGCATCGAAATCGCATCGTATCCAGTGATATGACACAATTTATCAGACAAATCATCAATCAGTTCCTGATAGCCTTCGGTTTGATCCACTGGAGCATACGGGTGGATCAATGAAAATTCGCGCCAGCTAACGGGCATCATTTCTGCAACGGAATTTAGCTTCATCGTGCAGGATCCCAGCGGGATCATGGCACGATCCAATGCCAGATCACGATCTGAGAGACGGCGCATGTAGCGCATCATTTCCGTTTCGGCACGGTTCATGTGAAACACATCATGTTCCAAATATTTTGTGGTGCGCTTATTTATATCAGGAATACGATACTCTGGCGTCAAATCATCATCGGCTCGTTCAATGCCGAACGCGCGCCAAACCGCTTCGGTTGTTTCGCGTCGGGTGCGTTCATCAAACGAAATGCCCACTTTGGTCTTGCCAACGCGGCGTAGGTTTATGCCTTCGTTCACAGCAGCTTGGATAACCCCCTTTTGCAGCAAACCAACATCAACCGTGATTGTGTCAAAAAACGCCGCAGGTTCGACGGTAAATCCTGCCTCTTCCAACCCTTTGACAAGGCGCACGGTTTTGCGGTGAATGCGCTGTGCGATCGCCTTTAACCCCTCGGGCCCATGGAAAACGGCATAAAACGACGCCATCACCGCAAGTAATGCTTGGGCGGTACACACGTTTGATGTCGCCTTTTCGCGGCGAATATGCTGTTCACGGGTCTGTAGCGACAGGCGGTAGGCTTTGTTCCCATGGCTGTCGATTGAAATGCCTACGATTCGACCTGGCATGGATCGTTTATAGGCGTCTTTCGTTGCCATATACGCAGCGTGTGGTCCCCCGTATCCTTCAGGCACACCGAAGCGCTGGGTGCTACCAACTGCGATATCGGCGCCCATCGCGCCTGGATCTTTCAGAAGCGTCAATGCAAGCGGATCGGCCGAAACGATGCCAATCGCCTTTTGTGCATGCAGCGCGGACATTTCATTCGTGAAATCACGGAGGTGTCCATGTGTTCCAGGATACTGAAAAATTGCCCCAAATACCACAGCTGGGTCCAGATCGTCGGGGTTTCCAACAATTAACTGAATGCCCAGCGGTTTAGCGCGGGTTTTCATGACCGCAATGTTTTGGGGATGACAGTTTTCGTCAACAAAGAACGCGGTTGCTTTTGATTTGGCCACGCGCTGGGCCATGGTCATGGCCTCTGCGCAGGCTGTCGCTTCGTCCAATAGAGATGCGTTTGCGATTTCCAAACCTGTCAGATCCGAAATCATTGTTTGAAAATTCAACAATGCCTCAAGGCGCCCCTGAGAGATTTCTGGCTGATATGGTGTATATGCGGTGTACCACGCAGGGTTTTCCAGAATGTTGCGTTGGATCACAGGTGGTGTGACAGTGCCATAATATCCCTGACCAATTAGGCTGTTCATGACTTTGTTTTTCGATGCCGTGACGCGCATGTGATATAGCAATTCCCGTTCTGACATGGGTTTGCCGAAATCTAACGGCTCTTTCTGGCGGATCGATTCAGGCAATGTCTCGTCGATCAATGCGTTGAGATTAGGAGCACCCACCATTTTCAACATGTCACTCATCTCGGCAGGAGATGGGCCAATGTGACGGCGGTTAGCAAAGTCATAGGGCAGATAGTCAGTTGGTTTAAAAGGCATCTGAGTGCTCCTTTATCATAGGAAAAACTGGAATTAACCGATCAAAGCGTTGTAGCCAGCTTCGTCCATGTATTCGTCCATTTGCGATAGGTCGCTTGGTTTGATTTTGAAAAACCATGCATCGCCCATCGGGTCTTCGTTCACCTTGGAGGGTTCGTCTGTCAGCGCCTCGTTGATTTCAACGATTTCACCATCAAGGGGAGCTAAAATATCTGATGCGGCTTTCACGCTTTCGATCACGACCACTTCATCGTCTTTCGATACTGTGTCGCCTTCTTCGGGTAGTTCGACAAATACGATGTCGCCCAATTGCGTGCTTGCGTGTTCTGTGATGCCGACGACAACAATGTCCCCTTCAACGCGCAGCCATTCGTGCTCTTCTGTGAATTTCATTTATCCTCTCCTTGTTTCACGTTTGAAATTTGCGGGTACGAAAGGAAGTGCAGAGACTTCCACAGGGTGGCGTTTGCCGCGCACCTCTCCGTATAGCGTTGTGCCAACTGTCGCTAAATCTGCAGTGACATACCCCATTGCGACGGGTGCTTCGACGCTGGGCCCAAATCCGCCTGAAGTCACTTTGCCGACCGCGTCAGTGCTGGTTTCGTTGGCAAAAATTTCCACGCCCTCGCGCATTGGGGCGCGTCCCGTTGGGCGTAATCCGACACGACCGTGCGGCGCACCATTTTCGATCTGGTTCAGGATAACATCCGCGCCTGGAAACCCACCTACGCGTGCGCCCTCTGTGCGTCGGGCTTTTTGTATTGCCCAATTTAACGATGCAGAGGTCGGCGTCGTGTCTGTGTCGATGTCATGCCCATAAAGGCATAATCCGGCCTCAAGCCGCAGTGAATCTCTTGCACCCAATCCAATAAATTCAACATCGTCATGTGCCAGCAATGCACGTGCTACGGTTTCGGCCGCAGCAACAGGGATTGAGATTTCATAGCCATCTTCACCAGTATAGCCAGAACGTGAAACCCAACACTCTGCACCCGCGATAGGAAGAGTGTCCACATCCATAAAGCGCATGTCCGCAAATCTGGGATGGTACTCGGCCATGACGGCCTCGGCCGCGGGGCCCTGAATCGCCAAAAGGGCGCGATTGTCCAAGGATTTTACCGTAATAGCAGGTTCCAGATGTTTTCTTAGATGCGCAATGTCGGCATCTTTGCAGGCGGCATTCACCACGACTAAAATGTGGTCTCCGCGATTTGCAAACATCAAATCATCCAAAATTCCGCCTTGGTCATTTGTAAAGAAACCATAGCGCTGACGATCAACTCCCAGATCAAGGACGTTCATTGGAATCAAACGTTCCAACGCACGCGCTGTCGTTTCATAATCTGGCCCGCGTAGGATCACCTGCCCCATATGGCTGACATCAAATAATCCTGCCTTGGATCGCGTGTGCAAATGTTCTTTCATCACGCCTGCCGCATATTGTACGGGCATGTCATATCCTGCGAATGGCACCATTTTTGCGCCCAGTTCGAGGTGTAGATCATAAAATGGCGTTTGCTTTAGGCCTTCGCTCATCCGGTTTCCTTCAATGTCTCACCGGATAATCCGGCATCAATACGCTCGCGGTGCGATGTCCGCGGTTTGATGCCCCCTCTGTCCTTTTGCCTGAGATCGCTATCCCTTCGGCGGATGTTAAACATCTCTCTCCAGAGTCTATTTACCCCATGGTCCTGCAGCCTGAGAGTTTCCGGGGGCGGTTGCTCCTTCGGCACTGGATTACCAGTTCTCCCATGGTGGTGCGTCTATGTAGACATATGTACACAAAATTTCCAACAAAATTTTTGTGCGCAGTGCAATTGATATGTTTGACACCGCTGAACGGGTGGTCCAACACTGCAGATATGAGTGATCCATATTTTTTCGGCTACGGCAGTCTCGTTAATACCAAAACCCACGTTTATCAGGATGCACGCCCAGCAAAACTGTCTGGATGGCGGCGCGTCTGGAAACGTACAAATGCGCGTGATATGGCGTTTTTGACGATTGTTCCGTCTGTTCGCACGGAATTACTTGGACTGATCGCCAAGGTGCCCAATGCCGATTGGGTTGCACTAGATGCCCGAGAAGAGGGATATGATCGTTTGGTGGCGACCGAAATGATTACACATGATCATTCTGATAATCCTGAACTGGCGATTTACGCGATCCCCGAAGCAACGCGATTCCCGCCAACGCCCGATCATCCAATATTGCTCAGTTATTTGGATGTGGTTCTGCAGGGATATTTGCATGTTTTCGGGGCAGCAGGCGTTCAACACTTTATGGAGACCACGGATGGGTGGGATACGGTTGTGTTGAACGATCGTACAAATCCAATCTATCCACGCGCCCAATCGTTAAGCGTCGATGAAACCGCACTTGTCGATGCTTGTTTAATGCAGGTTGGTGCGCAACTTCGCGATTAGATCGCGGTTTTCATGCTTTCTTCGAGATAGATTTCCCGCAGTCTTGGAACGACAGATCCTGGTGCGCCGCTGGAAATTTTCTGTCCGTCTAATTCCACAACAGGGGTCACGAAGGCAGACGCACTGGTGATGAATGCCTCATCGGCTTGCTGTGCCTCTTCAATCGTAAAATTACGCTCTTCTATCTTCATTTGGGCTTCGTCCGCGAAACGCAAAACGGCGGCACGGGTGATACCGTGTAAGATGTTATTTGAAAGCGCGCGTGTGATGATGAGGCCATCTTTAACGATGTAGGCGTTATTGGATGTGCCTTCGGTCACATAGCCATCTTGAACCATCCATGCATCGTCGGCGCCTGCTTTTTGTGCCATCATTTTACCCATTGAGGGATACAAAAGCTGTACCGTTTTAATATCACGGCGTCCCCAGCGAATGTCCTCGATACTGATGACTTTTATCCCAGTTTGCGCGGATGGGTTATTGGCGAGGCCCGGCTTGCTTTGAGTAAAGAGCACCACCGTAGGAATTGTTGTTTCGGGGTCTGGCCAAACAAAGTCACGATCATTTGGTGCGCCGCGCGAAATCTGCAGATAAATCCCACCATCGACAAGGTCATTCGTGCGCACCAACTCGCGATGAATGTTCAACCATTCCTCGCGTGTGTGGGGGTTGTTGATTTCCAATTCATCTAATGAACGTTGCAGGCGCACGATGTGCCCGTCAAAGTCGATTAGTTTGCTACCGAGTACGGATGTGACTTCATAAACCGCATCCGCCATTAGAAACCCACGATCAAAAATTGATACCTTGGCTTCGGTTTCGGGAAGGTACTCTCCGTTCACATAAACAGTCCGGTTCATTCTAAATCCTTTATTCTAACCCCATAATTCTACAGGCGCAGGATGCATTCCACGCGCATCATACGAAATCGGGTGCTCGCGATCTTTCGCTAATAGCAGTGGACCGTCAAGGTCAACTAGTGTCGCATCCGACGCAAGCAGTAGGGCAGGCGCCATGGCCAACGATGTCCCTACCATGCATCCAACCATGATATCAAAGCCCATCGCTTGTGCCTTGGCCTTCAAGTCGATGGCGGCGGTCAATCCACCTGATTTGTCTAATTTAATGTTCACACAATCATATTTTCCAACAAGCGCGGGTAAATCCGAACTTGTATGCACAGATTCATCCGCGCAAATCGGGATGGGTCGGTTTAGTTCGATAAGACATGCATCCAGCCCTGCAGGAAATGGTTGTTCGATAAGCGCAATGTCCATGTCCACAAGGTGATCAATTAACATGCTGTAGTCTTCTATTGTCCAGCCTTCATTTGCATCGATAACCAATTTTGCATCTGGTGCTGCATTACGTACGGCCACAAGCCGGTCCAAATCATTGGGTATGCCCAACTTCAGCTTTAGGATCGGACGTTGGGCGTTTTGCGCGGCAGCTCGCGTCATGTTTTCGACCGTATCCAGCGAAAGTGTGAATGCCGTTTGCACGGGTTGTGGTTTCGGCAAATTTGCCAATTGCCACACACGGCTGTTTTTTTCCTTGGCCGTCAAATCCCAAATCGCGCAATCCAATGCGTTGCGTGCTGCGCCGGCTGGTAGCGTTTCGATCAATTCAGCGCGGGTTATGTGTGGGGGTACCGATTGCAGTTGTTCATTCACACTTTCAGCTGTTTCCCCATATCGTGCATAGGGGACACATTCCCCCCATCCCTGAACGCCATTCCGTGTCAGTTTGACTGTCACCACATCCGCTGTAGTTTTGCTGCCGCGTGAAATTCGAAACGCGGATTTTAGTGGGAAGGAGTCTTGCGATACGTCGATTTTCATAGATATTTCCTTGGCGGTCATAAAATTGAATCATCCTTTGGATGGACTTTCAATTCCAATCATTCTGCGGCGATGCAGAAAAATTGCTGCAAATGCAAAATTTGGTTGAACTTGGTTTGGTAATTTTATAACCAACTTTTTGTGAAATTCGAAATTTAGTTGCGCAAGCAGAAAGGCCGTCATGTCATTTCGCATCCAACCAACTCCTGTTGCCCGCCCAAATCGTTGCCAATTGTTTGGCCCAGGTTCGCGTCCAGCGATTTTTGAAAAAATGGCGGCCAGTGCTGCGGACGTGATCAATCTTGATCTTGAAGACTCCGTTGCGCCCTCTGACAAAGATAGTGCACGTCAAAACGTGATTGATGCGATTGGTTCGATCGATTGGGGAACCAAAACCTTGTCTGTTCGCATCAATGGTTTGGACACGCCCTATTGGTATCGCGATGTGGTTGAACTGCTTGAAAATGCATCCGAGCGGTTGGATCAAATCATGATCCCAAAGGTTGGTTGTGCTGCGGACCTATATGCGGTTGATGCGCTTGTCACGGCTGTGGAACGCGCGCAGGGACGCACCAAACAGATCGCGTTTGAGGTGATCATTGAAAGCGCCGCTGGCATTGCCCATGTCGAAGAAATCGCCGCGGCAACGCCACGCCTACAGGCGATGTCGTTGGGTGCTGCTGATTTCGCTGCCTCTATGGGTATGGCGACGACAGGTATCGGTGGCACGCAGGCAAATTATTACATGTATCACGAGGGTAAAAACTATTGGTCTGATCCCTGGCATTGGGCGCAATCTGCCATTGTTGCGGCATGTCGCACACATGGTGTTTTGCCCGTAGATGGCCCATACGGCGATTTTTCAGATGATGAAGGTTTCCGCGCACAGGCCCGTCGTTCGGCGACATTGGGTATGGTTGGCAAATGGGCCATCCATCCCAAACAAGTTGCCCTGTCAAATGAAGTGTTCACTCCTTCAGAAGAGGCTATGACAGAAGCTCGAGAAATTTTGGAAGCGATGGAAGCGGCCAAAGCAAACGGTGAGGGCGCAACAGTTTACAAAGGGCGTTTGGTTGATATTGCGTCAATCAAACAAGCAGAAGTCATCGTCAAACAATCCGAGATGATTTCATCCTCATAATCGTTTGCCCTATGAATGCGCGTGGCCGATTGCTTCGCGCATTTTTGCCTTGTTCGGAAATGCATCAACTATGGCTCGCATGAATTGAATGCTTGCAATAAATATGCATGGATACCATATAGCGTGTCGAACCAAGATAAAGGCAGATCATGACCCACTATCTAGATTTTGAAAAACCATTGGCTGAAATCGAAGGCAAGGCCGAGGAATTACGCGCAATGGCGCGTCAAAACGAAGATATGGATATTGAGGATGAGGCCAAAGCGCTTGACCGCAAGGCTGAGCAGCTTTTGAAAGAGTTGTATCAAACCCTCACGCCGTGGCGGAAATGTCAGATTGCGCGGCACCCTGAACGTCCGCATTGTCAGGATTATATCGACGCCTTGTTCACAGAGTTCACACCCCTTGCAGGGGATCGCAACTTTGCCGACGATCACGCGGTATTGGGCGGGTTGGCACGTTTCAACGACACACCTGTTATCGTGATTGGCCACGAAAAGGGCAATGACACGAAATCGCGTATCGAGCGAAATTTCGGCATGGCCCGACCTGAAGGTTACCGCAAAGCGATCCGTTTGATGGAGATGGCCGATAAATTTGGTCTGCCCGTTGTGACATTGGTGGACACACCGGGTGCCTACCCCGGCAAAGGCGCAGAAGAGCGTGGTCAATCAGAGGCCATCGCTCGTTGCACAGAAAAGTGTCTTCAATTGGGTGTGCCCTTGGTATCTGTCATTATCGGTGAGGGTGGATCAGGTGGCGCTGTCGCCTTTGCGACCGCTAATCGCGTCGCTATGTTAGAGCATTCTGTGTATTCTGTAATTTCCCCTGAAGGCTGTGCCTCAATTTTGTGGAAGGACGCGGACAAAATGCGTGAGGCGGCAGAAGCATTGCGCCTAACAGCACAAGATTTGAACAAATTGGGCGTGTGTGATCACGTTATCGCGGAACCAGTTGGCGGCGCCCATCGCGATCGCACAGCCACGATCGAAGCGGTTAAAAATGCGATTAGCGGTATGTTAGCCGATATGGCAAATTCAAAACCCAAAGCGTTGATCCAAGACCGCCGTAAAAAATTCCTTGATATGGGATCAAAAGGATTAGCGGCCTAAGTGTTCAGGCACCCAACATTTTCAAACTTTGCGTCACGTCACTGCGCACAGCAAGGCGTAGGCTGGGTTCATCGCCCGCCTTTAGCGCGGCAAGGATCACCCGATGAAAATGGGGCGGTTCCTTTTTGTTGAGTTTGCCATAAAGGCTACGCATGGTTGGCCCAAGTTGTAACCAAACGGTCTCAGCCATGGCCAACATTGCAGGTGCTTGTGCCCGTAAATAAAGGGTTCTGTGAAAATCTAGGTTGCTACGGATATAGGCTACCGCATCGTGATCATCGATTGCCGCCGCAATCATTGCATTGATCCGTTGAAGGCGCTCGATCAGGGCCAAATGCGCACGGGGCAGGGCACGGGAGGCCAGTTCAACCTCGATCAAGGAACGCAGCGCAGAAAGTTCTTCAATCCGCTCGCTTGTCAGCTCTGGTGTAAATACGCGACCAGAATTCGACATGGACAGCGCCCCTTCGGCGACCAAACGGCGAACGGACTCTCGGGCAGGTGTCATGGAAACACCAAACTCTGTTCCTATCCCGCGCAGAGTCAATGCCTGGCCAGGTAGAATTTCACCATGCATAATCCGCGTGCGTAGCCCGCGATAGACCCGATCATGGGCCACAGTATTTTGATCAGGGGATGCATTTTGTTTCATACTCCCTGTTTGTGATCACAAATGTATAAAGTCAAGAATTGAAATCATATCGGTGCAATTGATTGCCCGATGAGCGCAACCAACCCCTTGGTTTTTCGTAATCGCCATAAATATCGTGAACCACTGTCCAAAATGATTTCGAGTGGTTCATTTCAACTAAATGCGCCACCTCATGCGCCGCGACATAGTTCAGAACATCGCGCGGGGCCATCACTAAGCGCCATGAATACATTAAATGCCCGTCGGATGAGCAGGACCCCCACCGCGAACGCGTATCGCGCAAACGCAAGCCCTGATATGAATACCCAAGGTGCTGAGCATAATGATCAGAGGCTTGTGCAAGATTATCGCGCGCCAGTGATTTGAGGAAACCTTTCACTTGTGCCCCGATGCTAGAACTACGTCTGGGCACCAAAATCTGATCATCCACCACAGATATTTTGCGAATATTGGTGATCCTTATCACATGCAGTTTACCCAGCACGGGCACGGACGCGCCATCATCAACAATGATGCGCTCAATGTGTTTGTAATTGGCCAGAACCCATTCAGCTTTGCTATCCAGAAAATCCTGAAATGTGGTCTCGGGTACAAAATGGGGCCCTGTAATCGTAATCCGACCGTCCAGCGAAGAGATTCTAAGCGATAAACGCTTTGCCTGGCGTGATCGCCGCAAAGTTGCACCAATAGTGGGATAATCGCGTAGAAATATCTGCATTTTTCCAACCTAAGGGCCTATATTGCAAACCGATACTAAATTTCTTGGTCAAAGCCTTTGACATACCGCGACTCTTATGGCAGTTGGCGCAGACCGTCGACAAGGCCAAAGTTTTTGAAAGGGATCATTATGCCCAAAGAAGAATGGGGTACAAAACGCGTATGCCCCACCACCGGTAAGCGTTTTTATGACCTGAATGCAGATCCAATCGTAAGCCCATACACGGGTGAGGTTGTTGAACTGGATACAGGGAAAACACGTTTGATCGCCGCAGATCAAGAAGATGCAGTAACACGCAAAGCCAACCAGACAGAAGTGTCTGAGGATGACGTGGTGCTAGAGGACGATAACGTTGACATGGATATGGATGATGATCTTCTAGATGATGAAGATGATGATAACGTATCTTTGGACGATATCGCCGACATGTCTTCGGAAGAAGACGAAAGCTAAAACACACAGACGCGCGGCGGTATTTTCCACTTGATCATACTGCCGCGATTGCATACCTAATGCGTATGAATTTTGGGGCCTTAGCTCAGCTGGGAGAGCGCTACAATGGCATTGTAGAGGTCAGGGGTTCGATCCCCCTAGGCTCCACCAAACCTCGCTTTTAAAATCTCGTCTTATTTTGCTACATTTTAATGAGGTTTGCCCTAATTGTGGCACCGATTTATCGGGTGTGAAATCTTATACGACAATCGCTGCGTCCATGGCGACTGTCGTCTGATTAGGCAATTGTTGCATCTTGGCCATAATAATACATGAGATTGTATACGTCATATAGATGACTCCTCTAACGCGATTTAGCTTTGTTCGAAACGGTGTGGAGCGCAAGAAATTGCACGTAGTAGGAGGGGCGCAATGACCATAATCAAACCCATGAAAGAAGGACCGCTGGTTGCGCAGGTGACCCCAAATTTGAAGGACCCTGTTGGAAAAGATGTCAAACCAGAAAAGCCGGCCTTTGGCCTGTGCCGCTGCGGACAGTCCAAAAACAACCCTTTTGTGACGGAACATACCGCGACGTAAAATGGAAAGACGACGCCTGAGCGTTAGCCGTTTGAACGTGCCTCGGTGCCGATGGCCTTTGATAAGGCTGAACATTAATACGCAGATTCTCGGCCCATACCATAGGCCGCGGCATTAATCGTTATAGAATGCCTGCGTTTTATCTGCTGTGCCTGAGGTGTTGGTATGCCAGCAAGCGCGCGGGCATCGAGAAATTGTAATAAGCATAAACTGCATGCGTCATTGGTGCGTAATTTTGGGGAATGGGATGGGAAGCGACGCAAATCGCCCTTGTTTGGCCAAATCTTGCTGGAATTAAGAGATGCACCGACGTAATACCGACGTTATACTGACTTAAAACAGATTGGCATAATTGATGAAAATGGATGCCTTTGATTGGGTGATGTTGATAACGCTTGCCACCGTTTGGGGCGGGTCATTTTTATTCAACGCGATCTTGGTTGCCGAACTTCCCGTCATAACAATTGTGGCCATTCGTGTGACGGTGGCGGCACTGGCGTTGTGGGGGTTTGCACGTGTTACTGGACGTAAAATTCCAACCACGCCTCAAGTTTGGGGGGCCTTGTTGATTTTGGGGGTTTTGAACAACGCGATCCCCTTTAGCCTTATCGTTCAAGGACAAACGCAAATCACATCTGGTTTAGCATCCATTTTGAACGCGACGACCCCATTATTTACAATCCTTGTTGCAGGGTTTTTCCTGACAGATGAACGGTTTAGCATCCTGCGCGTGTTGGGCGTTATCGTAGGTTTTTCGGGCGTCATTCTGATGGTTGGGCCAGAGGCGCTCGGCGGTTTAGGGGCCGATTTTTGGGCGCAGCTTTGCGCATTGGGAGCCGCGTTATCCTATGGGTTTGCAAGCGTTTTCGGCCGCCGCTTTCGCGAATTAAAGGTGGATCCCGTAATGGTCGCAACGGGCCAAGTCACTATGTCGTCCCTTGTTTTATGGCCAATTGCGCTTTGGATTGATGGGCCCCAAGATATCTTGGGCCTTTCATTTAACGCAGCCGCTTCGATGTTTGGATTGGCGGTGCTGTGCACCTCATTCGCCTATATCGTCTATTTCCTCATTCTTGAACGCGCAGGTGCCACCAATATTTCATTGGTCACTTTTTTGGTGCCAATTTCGGCAATTATATTGGGTGTTTTGGTGTTGGGTGAATCCATTTTTATCAAGGAAATCATCGGGATGACTCTGATTGGTTTGGGGTTGGCCATTATTGATGGACGGCTGTTTCAACGTCTTAGGGATTGACCGTACCCTGTGCATTGGGTAGGGGCGAGGCCTTAGCAAATGCAGGATATAGAATGGCACGTAGACGCAAAGGCCGCGCGATTTCTGGGTGGGTCATTATTGATAAGCCCGCTGGTTGGACATCGACAGCTGTTGTGAACAAAGTCAAATGGGCCTTTCAGGCACAAAAGGCCGGGCATGCAGGGACATTGGACCCAGATGCAACGGGGGTTTTGGCCGTGGCTCTTGGTGAAGCAACCAAAACCGTGCCATTTATTACAGATGCCCTCAAAGCCTATGAATTTATGGTGAAATTTGGCGAGGCGACCAATACGGATGATGCAGAGGGTGAGGTGATATCACGTTCTGATGTGCGCCCCTCTGGTGATGAAATCAAAGAGGCATTGCATACCTTTGTTGGGGATATTGAACAAGTCCCACCAAAGTTTTCAGCAATCAAAATTGATGGCCAACGGGCCTATGCATTGGCTCGCGAGGGCGAGGATGTCACGCTCTCTGCGCGTCCGCTTTATGTGGATAGTCTTTTCCTGAATGAACAGCCCGATGCCGATCACGCAATTTTGGAAATGGTCTGTGGCAAGGGCGGATATGTGCGTTCGATTGCCCGCGATCTGGGTGCGAAATTGGGATGTTATGGACATGTTCAATGGCTGCGGCGTACATGGTCGGGACCTTTTGATTTGGATCAGGCAATATCGTTGGAAACCATTGAAAATCTGGCTCGGAGCGAAGAGATTGATGCCCACCTTTTGTCGCTTGAATTGGGTCTGTCTGATCTGCCCATGGCCAGTTGTGCGCCTGAGGCTGCAGCGCGTTTGCGCAACGGAAACCCCGCAATGGTGATTGGTCATAACTTAGAATATGGCGATGAATGTTGGGCCAGTTGTGATGGCGAGCCCATCGCTGTTGGTGTGTTTAAAGCAGGGGAATTACACCCCTCTCGCGTCTTTGTGCGCCCTGAAAAAGGGGCCTAGGTATCGATTTGGAGAGATGACGGCAGCGCCGGATCGGAAATATTTTCAGACCCTTTGGCGACACCTAGGCAGTTTACACGAAACACAAACAATAACTGAATTACCAACAACACTCTTAGATTATCATAGTTGACACCAGAATGCAGTGGTGGAAAGCCTTACCTGTTTGCAATCCACGCCGTAGACCGCCAAGGTCGCAGCATGTTAAAACGGACCCATCAAAAGGACGATGCCGCGTCAGTGGCAATTTATTCTGACTGCGAACGTTATCGTTACAGCCTTACGCGCGTTTGGGATGAAACGGGTGGAAAGGTGCATTTTGTGATGCTGAACCCCTCAACCGCGACCGAGGTTCAAAATGACCCTACCGTTGAACGGTGCGAACGACGCGCACGCGCGCTTGGCTATGGTGCCTTTCGCGTGACGAATATATTCGCTTGGCGCGACACAGATCCCAAAAAAATGCGCGCGGCCCGTGATCCTATCGGCCCTGCAAATGATGCCGCAATTTTGGATGCCTGCGATTGGGCGGATGTTACTGTTGCGGCATGGGGGACGCATGGCGAACACCTAAATCGTGGGGCAGCTGTCAAAGCATTGTTGCAAAATATGGACATCCCCGTCTTTCATCTGGGTCTTTCAAAGGTGGGGCATCCAAAACATCCGCTGTACATAAGTTATGCGCAGCAACCCGTTTTATGGAGTGATCTAAATGGCTGATGATCAACGCCTGAATGAACAGATGGATCAATTGCTGAACCACCCCGCTTTGCGCATGCAACGATCTGTGATTGTGATGTTTTGGTTTAACTTATTGCGGGGTTTGGCGTTTGGATTGGGGTCCGTTTTGGGGGCAACTATTTTGGTTTATGCCACTGTTCAAATCCTTGCGCAGATCGAGTTCATTCCAATCCTAGGCGATTGGGCCATACAATTGATCGAACAGATTGAAATGAAACGTTAACCAACCCTTCAAACATTTGTTGAGTTTTGCGGCCCTGCGACCAAGATTAGGCTTGGGAAAGGGTGTGTTTCATGGTGATGTTATCAGGTTTATTGGGATTTATGTTGTTGTGGGCATTGCATTTTTGCCCGATGTCGAACCACCGATCACAGAGGAGGAAGAGTTCGAGCCTTATCTCCCCGAATTGGAAGAGTCTGCGCCGCCCACAGATGGTCCCGATTTACTCTGGGGTAGATTTCTGGATGACAAGATCGATGGTCGCGGTGGTGATGATCAGAGCAATGGTTACGATGGGGATGACACGCTGAATGGGTCTGATGGAAATGATACTGTTATCGGCGGAAACGGCGATGATATTGTGACTGTTGGTCATGACAATGATCTGCTTCAGGGATTAACTGGGAATGATGAACTGCATGGCGCAGATGGTAATGATCATTTGGCAGGTGGATTAGGTCACGATAGTTTGGATGGCGGCGCAAGATCAGATGCACTGATCGGTGGTCAGGGAGGTCACGTCCTAGCAGGGGGCATGGTTCAGATGCACTGCATGTGGATGATGGCGACGATATTTTGTCAGGCGGAACAGGTCATGACACCCTAATGGGGGGCGGGGGATGACGTGTTGATCGACACGGATTTGGAACGTGATTACCTAAATGGCGGGGAAGGAGACGACAGCATCCATAGCTATGGCGCCGGTGTCATGACAGGCGGCGATGGGGCTGACACGTTTGTTTATACAGATGTGGGCGATGAACCGATCGAGATTACAGATTTTGATCCTACTGTGGATACGATGGCCATTCAGTTTCACGAAAATGACGTGCGTGACATATCTGTTCATCCAGTGTCAGAAGATGTTTATGAAATTCGTTTGGGCGATCAGTTGGCCGCCCATGTCAAATCAACCGTGCCATTTGATGCGTCGAGCGTTGTGGTTCAAACGCATACATAGAAAGCTCTTTGCAAATCTCAGATTTTTCAGTATACGCGTCTGATCTGTGAAAACAGATTCCTCCAAGGGCCTTGCTGGACGACATCCCGGCTTGTGCCATAACCCTTAAACACAAAGGAGACCCCGATGTCGATTACTGCTGAAGAAAAAGCACGCGTCATGAAAGAATTCGCGACGAAAGAAGGCGATACTGGTTCCCCAGAGGTTCAAGTTGCCATTCTAACGTCACGTATCACAACTCTGACAGAGCACTTCAAATTCCATAAAAAAGACAACCACGGTCGCCGTGGTCTTTTGAAAATGGTTGCGCAGCGTCGTAAACTTCTTGACTACCTAAAAGCAAAGGAAGAACAGCGTTATACTGATCTGATTAAGCGTTTGGGCATTCGTCGCTAATTTGCGCCACGCATACGAACACATCAAACCGCGCCATTTGGTGCGGTTTTTTGTTTGTAGGTGTACTGCGATCTAATCCTTTCCATATCTTGGTTTCTCCTATATACGCGCGACATCTGAGATCAGGCGCCCGGACTCCAGCGCCCGAAATATAAGATGTAGGGGTCAGGGGGAATCCGCCCCCTACGAAAATGGCCAGTGGGCCAATATAGGAAAATGAGATGTTCGAAGTAACGAAAAAATCTATGCAGTGGGGCGAAGAAACGCTTACGCTGGAAACAGGCAAAGTGGCACGTCAAGCGGACGGCACCGTGATTGCCACATTGGGCGAAACATCTGTGATGGCAAACGTCACATTCGCCAAATCAATGAAAGAGGGGCAGGACTTTTTCCCTCTGACAGTACATTACCAAGAGAAATATTATGCCGCTGGTAAAATCCCTGGCGGCTTTTTCAAGCGCGAAGCACGCCCATCCGAGGCAGAAACACTAACAGCGCGTTTGATCGACCGCCCAATTCGCCCATTGTTCGTTGATGGTTTCAAAAACGAAGTTTTGGTGATGTGTACGGTTCTGAGCCACGATTTGGTGAACTCACCCGACATCGTTGCAATGATTGCGGCCTCTGCTGCGTTGACCATTTCTGGTGTCCCATTCATGGGTCCAATCGGTTGTGCGCGCGTTGGTTTCGTAGATGGTGAATATGTTTTGAACCCAACTGTTGATGACATGAACGGCCTGCGCAACAATCCAGAACAGCGTCTGGATCTGGTTGTTGCAGGAACCAAAGATGCCGTGATGATGGTTGAGTCAGAGGCATATGAACTGAGCGAAGATGAAATGTTGGGCGCGGTAACATTTGCACACGAGCAAATTCAGCCCGTCATCGATTTGATCATCGACTTGGCCGAAGTTGCCGCGAAAGAGCCATTTGATTTCGCACCAGTCGATTACTCTGATCTATACGCAGCAGTGAAAGCTGCAGGTGAAGAGCAAATGCGCGCAGCCTATGGCAACACTGACAAACAAGAACGCGTCGAGGCTGTTGCCGCGGCACGTGAAGCGATCAAAGCCGCGCTAAACGAAGAGCAACTGGCAGATGCGAACCTTAGTTCAGCGATGAAGAAGCTAGAGGCAAGCATTCTGCGCGGGGACGTCGTGAAAGGCGGCAAGCGTATTGATGGTCGTTCTACCACAGATGTGCGCGCGATTGTAAGTGAAACAGGAATGTTGCCACGTACACACGGCTCTGCATTGTTCACACGTGGTGAAACACAGGCATTGGCAGTAACAACGCTGGGGACTGGTGATGATGAGCAGATGATTGATGCGTTGCACGGCACTTATAAATCAAACTTCATGTTGCACTATAACTTCCCTCCTTATTCTGTGGGTGAAGTTGGGCGTGTTGGCTCACCAGGTCGTCGTGAAATTGGCCATGGTAAACTTGCATGGCGTGCGCTTCAAGCTGTCTTGCCTGCGGCAACTGATTTCCCATACACAATCCGCGTTGTTTCAGAGATCACTGAATCAAACGGTTCATCTTCAATGGCATCTGTTTGCGGCGGTTCATTGTCCATGATGGATGCAGGTGTCCCACTAAAAGCACCCGTTGCAGGTGTTGCCATGGGCCTTATCCTTGAGGATGACGGCGATTATGCGATCCTAACTGACATCCTGGGTGATGAAGATCACTTGGGAGACATGGACTTTAAAGTCGCTGGTACAGAAAACGGTATCACATCCCTGCAAATGGATATCAAAGTTGCGGGTATCACACCTGAAATCATGAAAAACGCTTTGGCACAGGCCAAAGAAGGACGCATGCACATCTTGGGTGAGATGTCGAATGCATTGACCGAAGCAGGTGAATTCTCGGTTCACGCACCGCGCATTGAAACAATGCAGGTTCCAACCGATAAGATCCGTGAAGTGATCGGTTCAGGCGGTAAAGTGATCCGCGAAATCGTTGAAGTTTCTGGTGCCAAAGTTGACATTAACGATGATGGTCAGATCAAGATTGCGTCGCCTGATGGTGAGTCCATCAAGAAAGCATATGACATGATCTATGCGATTGTCGCAGAACCAGAAATTGGCCAAATTTACACTGGTAAAGTTGTGAAGGTTGTTGATTTCGGTGCTTTCGTGAACTTCTTTGGGAAACGCGATGGGCTGGTCCATGTCAGCCAAATTGAAAACCGTCGCCTAAACCACCCATCTGATGTCCTGAAAGAGGGGCAAGAAGTTAAAGTTAAACTTCTGGGCTTTGATGATCGCGGCAAAGTACGCCTTGCCATGAAGATGGTTGACCAAGAAACCGGCGAAGAGATCGTCGAAGAAAAGTCAAACGAAGAAGAATAATTAAAATAAAAAGGCCCTCTCAAGCGAGAGGGCCTTTTCGTCGGTGATCCTATCGAAGATTGACTGGGACACCCATGACAGTGTTTCAAAGAACTGTGCAAAACGCGCCACGCGGTTAAATTTAACCTGCTCTAATAAGGATCATTCGCGATGCTTAGATGCGCGGCTGGAGTGACGAGTGTACATCTAGACACACCAGTTGTTTAAAGTGATTAATTCAACGTTTTATAGTGGGCGCTACGACGCACTCAGTGCCAACGCTATCGTGGGCTTTGATACGTCATCAAAGCCCACACGGAGCAATTAAACACTCATACAGATGTATTTCAGTTCCAGATAGTCGTCGATACCATGATGGCTTCCTTCACGACCAAGACCCGATTGTTTGACGCCGCCAAACGGCGCGACCTCGGTTGAAATGATACCAGTGTTGACACCGACGATCCCGTATTCCAATGCTTCGGCAACTTTATAAACGCGGCTCAGATCTTTGGCATAGAAATAGGATGCAAGCCCAAAGATAGTGTCATTAGCGAGTTCGATCACCTCGTCAACGTCTTCGAACTTAAATAGAGGGGCAAGTGGTCCGAATGTTTCTTCGGTTGCTACGGCCATATCTTTAGTTGCGCCTGTTACGATTGTAGGTGGCATGAAAAAGCCTTCGCCCTGATGGCTTTGACCGCCGTAAAACACTGTGCCACCCTTTGCTGTGGCATCTGCAATGTGCTCTTGAACCTTGGCGATCGCATCTTGGTTGATAAGCGGGCCTAACGCTACACCCTCCTCAAGGCCATCACCGATTTTCATCTGGGACAGTGCTGCGGCCAGCTTTTTAGCGAAGGCGTCATAAACACCCGCCTGAACATATATACGGTTGGCGCAGACACATGTTTGACCATTGTTCCGGAACTTACACATGATCGCGCCCGCAACCGCTTCATCCAGATCGGCATCGTCAAACACAATAAAGGGGGCATTACCGCCCAGTTCCATTGAACACTTCATAACCTGATCCGCCGCCTGACGTAGCAAGATACGGCCAACCTCGGTTGATCCTGTAAATGTCAGTTTGCGCACGGCTGGGTTTTCACAAAACTCTTTGCCGATTTCCGACGAACGTGAGGACGGGATGATCGACAAAACGCCCTTTGGGATGCCCGCGCGTTCCGCAAGAACGCCCATGACTAAAGCGGAGAGTGGTGTTTCTGCTGCAGGGCGTGCGACAAAGGAACAACCCGCGGCCAATGCGGGTGCAGCCTTGCGCGTGATCATCGCATTTGGAAAATTCCATGGAGTGATTGATGCAGCAACACCGATAGGTTGTTTTAGAACCATGATGCGTTTGTCGGGCTGATGTCCGGGAATTGTTTCGCCATAGATGCGCTTTGCTTCTTCGGCAAAGAATTCAATAAATGAGGCACCGTACCCAATTTCACCTTTTGCCTCGGCCAAGGGCTTCCCCTGTTCAGCAGTCAAAATAGTACCCAGGTCATCTGCGTTTTTCATCATTAGATCATACCAACGGCGCAAAATATTGGCACGCTCTTTGGCGGTTTTGGCGGCCCATTCCTTTTGTGCGGCCTCTGCTGCTGCAATCGCCCGTGCGGTTTGTGCGCGGCTTAGGTCGGCCACTTTGGCGATAACATCTCCCCTTGCTGGGTTCGTTACGTCAAATGTTGCCCCATCGTCGCCGTCAACCCACTCGCCCGCTAAATAGCCTTGGGTGGCGAGCAATGATGGGTCTTTCAGCAGGTCTTTTAAATTGGTTTCGTTTGCCATGGCGTCCTCCGAAAATATCTCGTGCATAGGGAAATCACCTCTGTCATAAATTGTCCAGTCTACAAAGGAGCCAGCAATGTCGCGAATAGATTATGATGATGCTTATGCCAATGCTGCGTATATCCCAAATGCAGATGATTTCATCACACGCTGGCAATCAGATGCTTCAGCGTTTCGGTCAGACATGCTGGAACAACAGCGTGCCGAGTTGGATACCGCATATGGCCAAAGCAAACGGCAAACATATGATGTCTTTCATCCTGAGGGTGAGGCAAAGGGCACTTTAGTCTTTGTGCATGGCGGATATTGGCGGCGGTTTGATAAATCCTATTGGTCACATTTTTCGCATGGTGCATTAACTCAAGGATGGCGTGTGGTGATGCCCTCGTATGATTTGTGCCCTCGCGTCTCCATTGCTGAGATTACACAGCAAATGCGCAGCTTTGTAACACAAATTGCCAAAAAATATGTGGGAGCAATTGCGCTTACGGGACACTCTGCTGGTGGCCATCTGGTGGCGCGGTTGGGTGTACCTGATGTGCTGTCGGATGACCTTATCTCTCGTATCACGCAAATTGTCCCAATTTCAGCAGTCGCTGATTTGCGCACCTTAATGTTTACAGAAATGAATAATGATTTTCGACTGACGGATGAAACCGCTACAGCTGAAAGCCCTGCATTGATGCCGAAACCAATTTGCCCCGTGACTGTTTGGGTTGGAGGTGACGAACGACCAGTTTTTTTGGAACAATCAATGATTTTGGCGGAAAACTGGGGTGTGAAAATGATCGTGCGTCAAGGTGAACACCATTTCGATGTAATTGATAGTTTGAAAGACCCTAATAGTATTTTGGTACGGCTTTTGACTACATAAACTCGAGCTACGATACGCGGTAAATTGAGCATTACGAAATTGTCTCACTCGCTTCCCAGAGATGCTGTTGTAGGAGCCGCTATAATACCACACGGGAGCGGCAGTAATCTCTGCGATATGTTGTTTCTTAAAACGACACTTCAAGTGTTCATGTCGGATTTTAAGACAAAGTGCTTAGACCACTCGGATCCGTTTTTTATCAAAGACGCGTAGAACCGTTTTCAAATCATGACCGCGTTTTAGGATTTGACCATCCATACCGATAACGCTGTATTCGCCCTGTTTGCTGCGCAGCTTTGGACGTTTTTCAATTCTGTAAAGGGGTTGTTCGGCTGTACGCCTGAATATTGAAAATACGGCGACTTCCTTTAATGACGAAATTCCATAATCCCGCCATTCGCCTGCTGCCACCATCTGACCATAGAGTGATAGTATTACGCTAAGTTCGGTGCGATGAAACGCAACAACATGATGTGCGTTCGTACCAGGGAAGGGTGTTAGGTTATTCATACTTTCAGAGTTGCGTCATCTGAACCAATTTTCAAGAAAAAAAGCCCCGCGTAGCGCGGGGCCTAAAAGTTGGATTGTTGGAATAGTTTATTCCATATCCTCTGGTAGGATTTGGTTCAGCACAATGGCAAGGAAAGCCGTTGGCGCAACAGCAGAAGTCGCAAGTGTTTTCCAAATACCAGGAAGATATTGAACAGCCGTTGGAACAAGGTTCAAACCAAGACCAGCAGTCAATGAAATCGCGATGATCACCATGTTGCGGCGTGTCATCTTTACTTCTGACAAGACATTCATCCCTGCAGCAGCAACCATGCCAAACATCACGATCACACCACCACCCAAAACAGGGAGTGGCATTGATGCGATTAGTGCGCCAATTTTTGGCAGCAAACCACAGATCACCATAATGACACCAGCAATGGTCACAACGTGACGGCTCATCACGCCGGTCATGCCAACAATGCCAACGTTCTGGCTAAAGGATGTATTTGGCAAACCGCCGAAGACGCCAGCAACAGCAGTGCCTAGACCGTCTGCATACGTTGCGCCTGCAATCTCTGCATCTGTTGCGTCGCGCCCCGCACCCGCTTTTGCGGTAGCTGACGCATCACCCACCGTTTCAACAGCAGATACGATTGACACCAAAGTGACCGCGATGACCGCGCCCAAGCTAAATTCAAACCCATAAGGAAGGACTTGGATACTCGTGACCCAGCTCGCTTTTTGGAAACCTGCCATGCTTACCATCCCTAACATTGCTGCAGCTGCGTAGCCTGCAAGCAAACCAATAAGGATTGCCGCGTTTGAAAGTGCTCCAGATGTTTTGAACTTAAACAACAAAGCGACGATGATTACTGTCAGCGCTACGGTCCAATGTTTTAGTGAGCCGAAGCTCTCCGCCGCCATTTGAAAATCAGCAGCGCCGCCTGCGGCATATTTGATGCCGACAGGGATCAAATAAAGACCAATCGCCAAAATCACCAAACCTGTGACAAGTGGCGGGAAAAGAAACCTGATGCGTCCGATCACAGAACCCAGTGCAAAGTGAATAAGACCGCCAATGATACAGGCAGTCAGGGCAACGCCCAGTCCTTGGGTCGCTGAAATACCAGCCAACACACCAACAAACGCAAAGCTGGTGCCTTGCATGATTGGCATCCGTGCGCCCACTGGACCAAAGCCCACTGTTTGGAAAATTGTTGCAACCCCTGCAAACAACATGGCCATCTGAATCAGATATATCTGTTCAGCGCTGCCAAAAGCTAATCCCGCTGCTCCAGCCACGATAATTGAAGGTGTCACATTTGATGCAAACATCGCCAAAACGTGTTGCAGGCCAAGTGGCACCGCCTGACCCATGGGCGGCATTGAGTTGGGATCGCTATATGCTCCCATTGCTTTATCAGTCATAATAAGTCTCCCCTGATTGACTGTTATTTGTGCGTTCCGCCTCTTTTCCGGGCGAATTGCTAAGACTTTGATACAACTACATATGGTGTGTCAAAGAAAAACTCTTCTAGATTTGCACCTTTTCCAATCCGATCTATCACGCAGAATAGACCTGGCGCATGTAGCGGTGTCAAAACGCCATGCCATGTATTGCGGTGAAAATTGATGCCCTGACCCGCATTTGATAGAAAGGCATGCGGTTTGCCTGGAGTGCCATTTGCATCTGCCGCAACAATGATCAGGAACGGAAAATATGACATCGGGACAAAGGCTTGTGATCCTTCTGGATGGCGCTCCATCATCGTTAGTTCATAAGGCAGGGTTCGAACTTGGGCATCAAATATACTGATACCTGCACGCCCATTAACAAAATCCAGTGTGGCAAGGTCATGGTGGCGTCCACACATGCCCTGATTTATGATTTTATCAGGTGTCCCAGCCGCCTCTAAAATTTCACCAAATGGGGCGAATGCCTCGGCGGTAAGTGAGGCAATGACGATTTCCATACTCATGGCAGGATCTCACTTAATCTCAGCTCTGCGATCCGTTCGACTTGCTTGCAAGCTTCCTCAAATTCAATCTCAGTGGCGTTGCCAATTCTGCGCTCAAACGCATGCAAAATGCCTTGCTTGCTGTGATCCCTCACGGCGATAATAAAGGGGAAACCATGCTTTTTCACGTATTGCGCGTTCAGTTCTTGGAACATCGCCCGCTCTTCATCTGTCAATGCGTCTAGGCCTGCCGAGGCTTGTTCTGATGTGCTTTCTTTGGTCAGGCGTTTGGCCGCTGCCAATTTGCCGGCCAGATCAGGGTGCGCACGCAAAACGGTCAAGCGTTCCTCGTGATCTGCGCGTCTGAAAGCCCGTGCCATTGCGTTGTGTAATCCAACCGCGCAGTCATGTGCAGCACCCAGTTCTCCATCATGTGCGCCCTCGGCAACCCATGCGGAATGCTCGAAAATCGAACCATATGTTTCAATGAATTTTTCGCGTGACATTTGACTGGGTCGATCAAAATGAACAGGCGGATGATTTTTGATCCAGTGTTTTGCAATGTCGCGGCGGGTGGCGAACCAAACGCCCTCTTTTGCCTGCGCATACTCCATAAAACGGCGTAAGGCCATCACGCGACCCGGCCGTCCGATCAAGCGACAATGAAGCCCAATGGACATCATTTTTGGCTGTCCGCCCGCGCCCTCGGCATAGAGGGCGTCAAAGCTGTCCTTCAAATATTGAAAAAATTGATCGCCTGAATTGAAACCCTGGGGCGTTGCAAAGCGCATGTCATTGGCATCTAGCGTGTATGGAATAATTAATTGGTCCCGTCCATCAAGTGTCATCCAATACGGAAGATCATCTGCATAGGTGTCGGAGATATAATCAAATCCACCGTCTTCGGCGACCAGCGCGACTGTATTTTCCGAACATCGCCCTGTGTACCACCCATAGGGTCGTTCGCCTGTGACCTCTGTGTGCAGCGCAATCGCTTGTTGAATTTGGGCGCGCTCTTCTTCTTTGGGCATATCCTTATGCTCAACCCATTTCAGACCGTGACTGGCAATTTCCCAACCTGCACTCTGCATCGCGCGCACCTGAACAGGGGAACGCGCAAGTGCGGTTGCAACACCATAAACGGTCGCGGGAATATTCAGTTCGGTGAACAGACGGTGTAGACGCCAAAAGCCAGCGCGTGCACCGTATTCATAGATGCTTTCCATATTCCAATGACGTTGATCAGGCCACGAAGCCGCACCAACAATTTCAGACAAGAACGCTTCTGATCCTGCGTCCCCGTGTAGGACGCAATTTTCGCCGCCCTCTTCATAATTAATCACGAATTGCACTGCGATGCGCGCCTGATTGGGCCAGTTTGCATTTGGCGGTGTTGCTCCATACCCCAGCATGTCCCGTTCGTAACGTATCATGGTGTTTCCCTCGCTATGTTCCACTCCCTTGTACTTTCGCAAAATTCATTTGCCTTTCAAATTATTTTTGAAACTGTTTTGGTGTACGGATTGTTGTTGATCATGCGTCGAACAGACGAAATACTATCCCAAACAGCTTGGGGACTACGATGTCAGGTTTTTTAACAACACATGTTTTGGATACAGCGCGTGGATATCCCGCGGCGGGACTTAAGATTGATTTGTATCGTATTAATGGGGATGCGCGCGAACATGTTATTAGATTGGAGACAAACGCAGATGGGCGCACGGATCAACAGATCCTGCCTGCGTCGCAGTTTGAATTGGGGCAATATGAATTGGTGTTTCATGCTGGTGAATATCTTTTGGCAACAGGGCAGGCGGGGCCAGAGCCCAAATTCTTGGACGTTATTCCAATTCGCTTCGGTATGGCTCTGAACGATCACTATCACGTGCCATTGTTATTATCGCCCTATGGATACTCCACCTATCGGGGCAGTTGATTATTCCTGAAGCGCGGTCGTAATGTGCTGGGCCATGAAGTCCATGAAGTGTCGTGTTTTGGGGTCTTGTCTCTTGCGATGCGGATAGAGGCACCCCATCTGCACATCTGTTGGCATAATGCCTGCCAGGACAGGAACCAATTGGCCGCTGTTCAAATACTCTTGAACTTCGAAAAAGGGTTTTAAAACAATTCCATGACCTTCTAGGGCCCAATTGGTTAGGACGTCTCCGTCGTCACTTTCATAGGGCCCCTTCACTGCGATGCGCTGTACCGTGCCGTTGAGAATGAAAGGCCACTGAAATTCAGATGCGCCTGGGAAGCGAAGGTTCAGGCAATCGTGCGATCCATCGGTTAATGCGGACACGTTTTCGGGCGCACCACGCGCGGCAATGTATTCAGGTGCCGCGCACAATAAACGTGCGCAATTCGCAAATTTACGCATTTTTAGCGTCGAGTCCTCGGGATTGCCCAAGAAGAACGCCAAATCCAAACCTTCTGCCAAAACATCCACACGTCGATCAGACAGGCGTAAGCGAATGTCGATCAATGGGAATTGTTGTTTGAACATTGGAATCGCAGGAGCGATTAAACGCCGTCCAATACCAAGCGGGGCTGCCACATACAGTGTTCCGCGTGGGTTTTGGGTGATATCCTGCACCGCGGCTTCGGCATCTTCTACTGCTTCCAAAACGCGGGTTGCGCCAGAATAGAACAGTTTACCCTGTTCCGTGGGATGCAACATGCGCGTGGTACGCTGAAACAAACGAACGCTCAGATGTTCCTCTAGTTGTGAAATGCGCGCCGAGGCTACAGCAGGCGAAATGCGTTGATCCCGCGCAGCCGCTGACATCGAGCCGAGTTCATAGACGCGAATAAAGGTTTTGATATTATCAAAGTACGACATTATTCCGATTTTCTTGAAACAGATTGGGTATTTTCTACAATACAAGAAAATCACAAACAACGATAGTTTCGCTTCAGACGCAAAGACCAAGGGCAAAGTAATGGCATACGAATTGACGATTATATGGGATTGGCTGGCATTTGCTGTGCGCTGGCTGCATGTGATTACAGCAATCGCGTGGATCGGTTCATCGTTCTATTTCATCGCATTGGATTTGGGATTACGCCAAGCGCCAGATTTGCCCAAAGGCGCGCATGGGGAAGAGTGGCAAGTGCATGGCGGTGGCTTTTACCATATCCGCAAATACCTGGTCGCCCCGGAACGTATGCCAGAGCATTTGACATGGTTTAAATGGGAAAGTTATTCCACATGGCTTTCTGGCGCCGCGCTATTGATGATTGTTTATTGGGCGGGTGGTGAGCTGTATTTGGTTGATGCCAGCAAAACCAATTTGTCTCTGTTTCAGGGGATTTTGATTTCGGCTGGATCATTGGCATTTGGTTGGATTGTTTACGATCAATTGTGCAAATCCCCCTTGGGCGAAACACCAACCTTATTAATGGTTCTGCTATTTGTTTTGTTGGTCGTCATGGGGTGGGGATATAATCAGGTATTTACTGGGCGCGCCACGCTTCTGCATCTGGGTGCCTTTACGGCGACAATCATGTCGGCAAACGTTTTCTTCATTATCATCCCCAACCAAAAAATCGTTGTAGCGGATTTGATTGCAGGCCGCGCACCCGATCCAAAATACGGAAAAATCGCAAAGTTACGTTCGACCCACAACAATTATCTGACATTGCCCGTTATCTTCTTCATGCTGTCCAATCACTATCCGCTTGCATTTGCGAGCGAGTATAACTGGATTATCGCGGCATTGGTTTTCCTAATGGGGGTGACCATCCGCCATTATTTCAATTCACTTCATGCGCGCCGCGGAAATCCAATTTGGACATGGCCCGCGACCATTATTTTGTTCATTCTGATTATGTGGCTGTCCACCGCACCCCTGCATCAGGATGATTTAGAGACGAGTGAACTGTCTGCGCGGCAGGATATCTTTGCAACGGCTGCTGGTTTTGATGAGGCCCAAGATATTGTCATGGGCCGATGTTCCATGTGCCATGCACGTGAACCTGTCTATGATGGAATTCGCCGTGCGCCTAAACATGTGTTTTTAGAAACCACCGCGGACATTACCCAACATGCCAAGGCTATTTACTTACAGTCAGGCGTAAGCCACGCGATGCCGCCCGCGAATGTTTCTTGGATGGAAGAGGATGAGCGTTTGTTGATCAGGCAATGGTATCGCAACGCGATGGATACGATGCCTTTATCGTTAGCGTTGAAATAAAAAAGGCGCGAGAAACGCGCCTTGAGTTCTTAATTTGATCTCGTATCAGTTCAGCAAACCGGCATGACGCAATGCATCACGCACCTTTTCCTTGGTTCCGTCTGTCAGTGGAACAAGTGGCAAACGCACTTCATCAGAACATAATCCCAATTCTGACATTGCATATTTTGCCCCGACCAAACCGGGTTCAGTGAAAATAGCCTTATGCAGTGGCATCAAACGATCTTGTAATTCAAGCGCAGCGGCATAATCACCACGCAATGTTGCCTCTTGCATATGTGCGCACAACGCTGGGGCAACGTTTGCGGTTACGGAAATACAGCCAACACCACCTTGGGCATTAAACCCGTGTGCCGTTGCGTCCTCCCCCGAAATCTGAAGGAAGTCAGCACCGCATGAAATGCGTTGATCGCAAACGCGCGCCAAATCACCAGTTGCGTCCTTTACGCCGATGATATTGGGGAGCTTTGCCAAGGTGCCCATTGTTTCTGGTGACATGTCAACAACTGAACGACCTGGAATGTTATAAATAACGATTGGTAGGTCAGATGAATTTGCAAGCGCCTCAAAATGTGCGATCAAACCTGCCTGTGTCGGTTTGTTGTAATATGGTGTCACCACAAGGGCGGCATCCGCACCGACTTTTTTCGCATGCTCCACGAATCGTAAAGCCTCGGCCGTGTTGTTTGATCCTGCACCCGCAATAACAGGAACGCGTCCCGCCGCTGCTGTGACCACAGTTTTGATAACCAATTCATGTTCATTATGGGTCAGGGTCGGGCTTTCGCCTGTTGTACCTACGGGAACCAATCCATGGCTTCCTTGGTCAATGTGCCAATCGACCAATTTTTTAAGTGTATCCAGATCCACAGCGCCGTCTTTGAACGGCGTGATCAAAGCTGGCATTGAGCCTTTTAACATGACACGCTCCTTTCGTGTTTGGCGGGCAGGGCCCGGATGAATAAAGCGGTTTCTTGCAGATAAGGAAACCGTGACTTGATGCCTAAGTTATGTGACATTAGCTATGGGTACCTATCCAGCCAATGAGTTGAAATTGCAAGTCATGTTCCGAGTATTCTATATTTTTCTTATGCTTTCGTCTGCGGTTTCGAGCCTATGGGCCGAAGAGCACGCGTTGGAACGCGCATTTTCCCAAATGAATGCAGGAAATTGGCAGGACGCGTTACGCCTTGCGCAAAGTGACGGCGCGGTCGCACGGGACATCATCGAATGGCATCGTTTGCGCGATGGGCAGGGCACCGCGAAGGAGGCGCTTAAGTTTTTGGAAAGGAATGGGGATTGGCCTGGATTGCCCTATTTGCGGAAGCAATCCGAAGTTGCGTTAAGCGACGCAAACGAACAAACAATCCTAACATACTTCGAAACCTCCGCCCCCCAAACGGGTGCTGGAGCACTTGCCTACGCGTTGGCCTTATCCAAAGATGGGCAGAGTAAAAAAGCCGCGTTGGTTGCACAAAATGCTTGGATTACTCTTCCTCTGAAAGCGCCTCAACAAGGTGCATTTTTGTCTGCTTTTGGTTCGGTCTTGGCGCCGCTGCATGAGTTGCGCTTGATCGAAATGTTGTGGATGGATGAACATGCCTCGGCGCAACAGATGGAGAACTTGGTGGGTGCCGACCTGTCCGCATTGTTGCGTGCCCGAATTGCATTGCGAAAGGGACAAGAGGGCGTGACCGCATTGATAAATGCGGTTCCAAACGCGCTGGGTAATCACCCCGTGTTGAATCACGCTAGATTTGAATGGCGTTTGAAAAATGGATTTCGAGACAGCGCAATTGATCTGCTGAGTGTTTCGAGCGAGCGTGCCAGCCGATTGGGACAATCCGAACGCTGGGCCGATACGCGTATCCGTATTGTCCGCGATCTGTTGTTCGACGGCAAAAACAAACAAGCCTACACATTGGCGGCCAACCATCATATCGCAGAGGGTTCCAGGTATGCTAAATTGGAGTGGTTGGCAGGTTTTGCCGCCTTGCGTCGATTAAACGATCCAAAGCGTGCGGTTCAACATTTCAAGAATTTTCTGTCCGCGGTTGATACGCCCATTTCTCTTGGTCGCGCATATTACTGGTTGGGACGTGCGCATGCCGCATCAGGGAATAATGATGCAGCACTCGCTGCCTATAAAAATGGTGCAAAGTATCAGAGCAGCTTTTATGGTCTTCTAAGTGCAGAAAAAGCAAACATGCCCATGCCATCTGACTTCCTAACCTGGGGAGAGTTGCCAGATTGGCGAGATGCAAGTTTCGTAAACAGTTCCGTCCTACATGCGGCGATACTGCTGTTTTCTGCAAACCAAAACCCACTGGGTGAAAGGTTCATTACACATCTTTCCGAAACACTTGGAACCGACGATGTTCACAAACTGAATGATTTTCTGGAGGAATTACGCAAACCACATGTTTTGGTCATGTTGGGTAAACGTCAGGCATCGATGGGCAAGACGTTTGTACGACCATACTATGCGTTGCATCCAGTTGCACGAATGCCCGCGCGTGTGCCGTCTGAATTGGTGCTGGCGATTGCGCGTCGTGAAAGCGAATTTGACCCCTATGTGATTTCGCCAGTAGGGGCGCGTGGTTTGATGCAAGTCATGCCCAAGACGGCCAAGGAAATGGCAGATCGCGTTGGGCTTAGGTACTCGCAGAAACGTTTGGAAATAGACTGGGCCTACAATGCACGCATAGGTATTACTTATTTAGAAGAGTTGGCCGAACGATATGCTGGAAATCCAGTGTTGATGTCGGTTGCCTACAACGCCGGACCATCACGGGCGGATCGTTGGATCGAACTGATGGGGGATCCACGGATGGATGCGGTTGATGTCATCGATTGGATCGAAATGGCCCCTTTCCAAGAAACGCGCAATTACATCATGCGCGTTACAGAAAGCCTGCCAATCTATCAGGCACGGCTTGGAAAACCCATTGCTCCCAAAAGCTTTGAAGCCATGCTAAAGGGATCAAGCCTGTCTTTGCGCGCGCCATAATGTAAACAGGCCGGCGGACACAACAATTACGGCCCCAACGGCGACGTGTAACTCTAAAGTTTCGCCAAAAAACCACATGCCGATCCCTGAGGCAAAGACCAGTTGCAAATAGGCAAAAGGTTGTACAGAGCTCGCCTCTGCCACTTCGAAACATTTGATCAACAGGTAATGTCCCAATGCGCCCAGCACGCATAATATTGCCATCCAGCCGTAGTCCGTGAGTGTCATGGGTTGCCAGTTGCCGATACCGATTATCGTCATAACGACAACACCAACGATCCCTGTCCAGAAAAAGGATGTGGCCGCGCTGTCCCCGCGTGCCACATATCGCGTCATCAATCCATAAAGTGCGAACATGAATGCCGAGATCAGGGGGATCACAGCCGCTGGTGAAAATACAGCATAGCTCGGTTCAAGAATAATAAGAACGCCGATAAATCCAACAAAGATTGCCGCCCAGCGTCGCCATCCCACGCCTTCGCCTAAAATGGGCCCTGATAAGGCTGCGACTAACAATGGATAGCATGCAAACACTGCATGGCTTTCGATCAGCCCTAATATTGTGAATGCCGTCACCATGACACAAATTTCAATCGCCAATATTGTGCCGCGCAGGATCTGCAAAATTGGGTATCTGGGTTTGAGTGCTGCTTGAATGCTGCCCGGCCGACGGGCCGTGATTGCAATGACAAAGGCCGCAAAGAACCAGTATCGGATCATCACCACCAAATAAACGTTGTAGGTGCTGCTGAGGTACTGAGAAAACCCATCTTGCAGTGCAAAAACAAGTGTGGTTGCCACCATGTATAGAATTCCAAGGCGTGTATTCGATTGCATATCTATGCCTTTCGCGCAACGCTCATGTGACGTTTGCGCCCAAAACCCTTGACGCGATCGACATCAAAACCTGCATCTGACAGGTGTCGACGGACAAATCCCGCGGCCGTATATGTTGCCGCGGTCCCACCCGCGCATGTCTTGGCGTAAACAGCCTTCATCAGATCGCCCTCCCAAAGCTCTGGGTTTTTGGCAGGTGAAAATCCATCAAGGTACCAACAATCTGCTAGTGCGTCCCAGTGGGAAACCGTTTCCCGCGCATCGCCTGTGATCAAAGATAATTGCGCATCGGGAAGGGACAACGTGCTTGTTTCCTGCAGCTGTTCTAGATGTGGTGCAATTTCTGATGCAATATCTGCGATCTCTGGAAACTGTTCATAGGCCTTGATCATGTCAGCGGGGATCATTGGGTAAGCTTCAAAACTTGTGAAATGAAATTTCCCCTCAATCTTACTGTTGCGCCATTGTTCAAGTGTTGCGATGAAATTTAAACCCGTCCCAAAACCGAGTTCGGCGATCCGAAATCCGTCGACAAACCGCGCGGGAAGGTTGTTTCCACCAAGAAAGACGTGATGTGTTTCCGCAAGTCCGTTATCAAGCGAATAATACGGATCATCGAATTGTGTGGACACAGGGATTTTACCCTCGCGCCAAGTTAGGGACGGATTTACGTTTTTCATGCGGGACCTTGCGAAACGTCACAGACGTGAATAGGCACACACTATCATCAACGAAGGTCTTGGCAATGGCAGAAGTGACAATCAAAGGCGCAGGGATTATTGGTCTATCGATTGCCTGGGAATGTATCCAGCGTGGTGTCAAGGTTCAGGTGATTGATCCACATGGCATTGGCGCTGGTTCAAGCGGGGGTATTGTTGGTGCACTTGCACCCCATGTCCCAGAAAATTGGAACGAAAAGAAGGCGTTTCAATTCGAAAGCCTTCAGATTGCGCAGACGTTTTGGGATCATGTTGATCATACCTCTGGGCTGAACAGTGGGTATGCGCGAACAGGTCGAATTCAACCATTGCTGGACGAAGCGGGTTTATCGCTCGCCCATGACCGGGGTGAGAATGCCAAGTCGCTATGGCAGGGGGTGGCAGAGTGGCGGGTTATTGATAAGCAACCAGAATGGGCGCCTCCCTCGACAACGGGGAAGTGGATATATGATAGTCTAAGCGCACGCATCCAACCCCGAAACGCCATTGCCTCAATCGCACAGGCCATTCAAAAATCAGGCGGAGAATTTCACCGTTCGGCGGCGGATTCAGGAAAGGTTGTTTGGGCGGCTGGGGAATGGGATTTAAACCGTATATCGGAATACACGGGCAAAAGTTTCGGGAATGGGGTTAAGGGGCAGGCCGCCTTATTTGATTATGATCAGCGCACTCAGCCGCAGATATTTGCCGATGCATTACACTTTATTCCGCATGCCGATGGTACACTTGCGGTGGGATCGACCTCAGAACGCGAGTACGCAAGCGCTAGTTCAACGGACGAACATTTGGACGGCGTGATTGCACGCGCGTTCAACATTCTGCCTGATTTGCAAAACGCCAAGGTTCTTGCGCGCTGGGCTGGTGTACGCCCACGAAGCAAAAGTCGCGCGCCTGTTTTAGGTTCACATCCGATCAACGCATCTGAATACATCGCGAATGGTGGCTTTAAAATTGGTTTTGGTATGGCCCCAAAAATCGCACAAGTAATGGCTGATTTCATCTTGGAAAATACCGATGCAATCCCAAGCGATTTTCGCGTCGAGAAGAGTTTGTAAGCGGGACAGAGCCCCGCCCTAGATTTACTGGAAACAGGTTTTGAACGCCGTAACTGCACCTTGCATGAGAATCAGGTAAGCATTTTCACCTTCAACGATTTCGCCAAGCTGAGAGAATTCAACGGTTTTGATCGAGTATTCTTCTGCCAGCGCATAGGCCAAGGCAGTGTGATCATTTGGGTCGATGATCATGCATGCTGGTGGTGTTGCTTCGATCTGCGCACGCAAGTTCGCCATATCGCTTGGCGACGGTCGTAGTCCCATACCATTGGTTACGGCCTGCGGATGGTCGATACCAAAGCTTTCTTCAAGATACCCAAATGCATCATGCGACACCGAATATGGTTTTGCGGTGAGTGTTTGCATCTCGGATTTAAGGCCGATGAGTGTCTGTTCGAATGCTGCCAAGTTCGCATTGATATCCGATGTCAACGCGGTAGAAAGTTCTGATGCCGATTTTGCAATGGCATGCGCCCAAACGTCCGCATTATCGATATCCAACCACATGTGTGGATTGATACCACTATGGTCATGGCTATCGTGTTCGTCGTCGTGATGTTCATCATGTTCATGCTCGTTTTGTTCTTTCTCATCCGCATGATCATCGTGATGATCGTCGTCATGATGGGCGTCATCTTCATGGTCCTCGTGCGCGTCTTCATATGCGATCAGATGCACATTCGAGACCTTGGCAAGTTCGATGATTTGTGCATTACTTGCTAATGAGGGTAACTTTTCTGCCAGACTTGGCGTAAGGGATTCACCGATCAACACAATCAAATCTGCTGCTGACAGTGCGGCTGCATGACTTGGCTTCATGGTGTAGTTGTGTGGATCTATACCCCTGCTGATGAGTGTCGTAATGCTTGCATTCGATCCCAGAACACCTTCAACAATGCCGTGAACGGGCGGAATGTCGACCACGACCCGCAATTGATCTGCCAAAACAGGCGCTGTGAATATCGTTGTTGCAAATAGGACGGAAATGGTTTTGTTCATTGGATCAATCTCCTATGTGTTGCAGGTCCTATAAATGTTATGTTATAACATATCAATAGTACGTCGGAGGAATTATGCAAAACGTGTTTGCACCCCATGACCACGCGAATTGCACGCACAGCGCGTTGACCACTGTCGAACGTGCCTGCGCAGAACGTGGTTTGCGCTTGACCCCGATCCGTAAGCGCACACTGGAAATACTGCTTGAAGGGCATCACGCGTTGGGTGCCTATGACGTATTACAAAAGCTGAGTGATGACGGCTTGGCGGATAAACCGCCCATGGCCTATCGTGCGTTGAATTTTTTGGTAGAACACGGCTTCGCACATCGCGTCGAACGCCTGAATGCTTATATTGCCTGCACGCATCCGGATGCCGATCACACGCCAGCGCTGTGGATTTGTTTGGACTGTCACAAGGTTGCGGAAACGGTGCAGGCAGCGGAACTGGGTCAACGCCTTGGACAGGAGGGTGGATTTTCGATCGATACCCTAACGATCGAGGCAGAGGGATCTTGTCAGCAATGTCGAGATGAAAGTTCAAATGACTGACTTAATATCACTAAATTCAGTAACCATTGGATACGACAGTAAAATTGTTTTGCGTGATGTTGATTTAACCGTGAAACGCGGGGAAATCATAACAATCGTTGGGCCAAATGGATCGGGTAAGACATCCATGATGCGTGCCTTGATTGGTGCACTTGTTCCAAAAACTGGATCTGTGTCACGCTCTAAATCGTTATGCGTTGGGTATGTCCCACAAAAACTAAATGTTGATCATAGTTTCCCGATAACTGTCCGCAGATTTTTGTCAGTTCCCAAGCGTTCGACGGTTGAACAAATATCTGAGGCTGCGGCGTTGGTCGGCATTCACGATATTTTAGACCAACAAATCGCAACGCTTTCAGGAGGTCAATTTCAGCGTGCCTTGTTAGCCCGTGCAATCATTGATACCCCTGATCTATTGTTACTGGATGAACCCACGCAGGGTTTGGATCAAAATGGTGCTGCACGGTTTTATCAACTGATCGCAGAACTAAAGGCCAAATTGGATTGCGCCATTGTCTTGGTAAGTCATGATCTACACGTCGTGATGAGTGCATCTGACCGCGTCATTTGTTTAAACGGACACATCTGTTGTGAAGGCACGCCAAGCGTTGTTTCAAGTGCGCCTGAATATCGCGCATTATTTGGCACAGGCACACAGGGTGCTCTTGCGCTTTATCAACATCAGCACGATCACGTGCACGATGAAACTTGTTTGCACGAACATTAGGACCTGACCATGTTTGCAGAATTTATGATACGCGCATTTTTGTCGGGCCTTGGGGTTGCGATACTGACGGGCGTCTTGGGGTGCTTTGTGATTTGGCGGCGCATGGTATATTTTGGCGATGCCTTGTCACACGCTGCAATTTTGGGCGTGGTGGGTGCAATTGCGCTGAACGTATCTGTGTATTTTGGTGTGATTGCTCTTGCGCTGATCTTGTCCGTTTTGCTGTTCACATTAACCAGTCGTATTCAGGGGGCCGATGTCATATTGGGCGTTTTTGCCCAAACAGGTCTTGCATTGGGGTTAATCGGAGCAAGCATTTGGGGCCGCGGATTATCGATTGAGGCGATATTGTTTGGCGATATCTTGGCTGTTGCTTGGCGCGATATTATTTTCATTTGGATGGGCGTTGCGGTTATCTTGGGCATCATTTTGTGGCGGTGGAGCAATTGGATCACTGCCACCCTAGGCGATGATTTGGCGGCATCTGTCGGCGTGAATGCCAAGCGTGAGTCATTTTATTTGGCAGCATTACTGGCGATTCTCGTTGGTCTGGCGTTGAAAATCGTGGGGGCCTTGTTGATTACGGCCTTATTGATCATTCCCGCGGCAACAGCGCGTCGTTTCGCATCAACACCAGAAATGATGGCGATTTTGTCAGTTGGGTTTGGTTCTGCTGCCAGCGCCATCGGGCTTTGGGCAGCCTATATATTCGATTGGCCCGCTGGCCCGTCGATGGTGGCAACCGCTGCCGTATTCTTTGGAATAAGCCAACTGCGAAACGCAGTTTAGCGGTATTAAAAACCAACTTCGTTTCGTCGCTCGTCGTTAGGACCAGCCCACCTGGCACAACTTTGACCATAGAAACGCGCTGCAACTCTTGGAAATAGCTTTGGTCTGCCGATAGGTGGGGACAGGCCTTTTTTATTGAGGCAATAGGCCCTACCTGAATACTGTTAGAACCTGTATCTGAGTACGTAATTGATCCAAAATATCGATTGCAGGGGCCTTGGCCTGAAACGCGTGTGCCGTCGATTTCCAAGGTGATACGTTGCAATGCTGGATCATCACTGATCATGTGATACATGCCACCAATATCTTTGGCGCTGTTGCAGCCACTAAGGACAAATGCAAAGACTACGATAAAAAACTGGCGCATCGGGATCTCCTTTGCGCCAGTTTTGTAAATCGTGAAATTCTGTCCAACGGGAAATTCCCCGTCATACCATCAATCCATCAAGCGACGTGCGATCACTTGGGCCTGAATTTCGGCGGCACCTTCAAAGATGTTCAGAATACGCGCGTCACACAGGATACGGCTGATTGAATATTCAAGCGCGAAGCCGTTTCCGCCGTGGATTTGTAGCCCGTTGTCCGCGGCAGACCAAGCCACGCGGGCACCCAGCAACTTGGCCATGCCAGCCTCAAGGTCACAGCGACGCTCATTGTCTTTTTCAAAGGCGCTGAAATATGTCAACTGACGGGCAACTGTGATTTCAACGGCCATCATCGCAAGTTTGTTTGCGACGCGAGGGAAGTTGATTAACTCCTTGCCAAATTGTTTGCGGTCCAGGGCATATTGCATTGATACATCTAACGCAGATTGAGCTACACCTACAGCACGCGCCGCTGTTTGAATGCGTGCGCTTTCGAATGTTTGCATCAGCTGTTTAAAGCCTTTGCCTTCTTCTCCGCCCAAAAGGTTTTCAGACTTTACATGGAAATTGTCGAAACCAAGTTCGTATTCCTTCATGCCGCGATAACCCAGCACTTCAATCTCACCACCTGTCATCCCTTCGGTTGGGAAGGGTGCTTCGTCCGTGCCTGGAGTTTTTTCAGCCAAGAACATTGATAGTCCGCGGTGATCTGTGCTGTCAGGGTTTGTACGCGCAAGAAGTGTCATCACATGCGTACGTGCCGCGTGCGTAATCCATGTTTTATTGCCAGTGATTTTGTAATCGCCGTTTTCATCTTTCACTGCGCGTGTGCGCAATGCGCCCAGGTCAGAACCAGTGTTTGGTTCGGTAAACACCGCGGTTGGAAGGATTTCACCGCTTGCTAGTTTTGGTAGCCAATTTTCTTTTTGTTCATCCGTACCGCCACAAATGATCAATTCGGCGGCAATTTCTGAGCGCGTGCCTAATGAGCCAACACCGATGTAGCCCCGTGAAAGTTCTTCGGACACAACCGCCATAGATGCTTTGGTCAGGCCAAAACCACCCAGCTCTTCGGGAATGGTAAGCCCAAATACACCCAGTTCTGCAAGTTCCTCAATGATTTCCATCGGAATCAATTCGTCATTCAGATGCCATTCATGCGCATGCGGTTCAACTCTATCTATAGAAAAACGGCGGAACTGTTCGCGGATCATTTCAAGTTCTTCGTCCAAACCAGACGCGCCAAAAATGACGTTTCCTGCTTGTTCCTGCATCAGTTCTACAAGGCGCGTGCGCGCTACTTGTGTATTGCCGTTCGCGATCAAATTCATCACTGCTGCATTCTGATACTCTTGCTGTGTCGCAGCAGAGATTTTGATGTCAGGCAGGCGAACAATTTCCCCTTGTGACATTGGGATACCACCAACGACTTGTGCATGATATTCGCCGCATGCGATCTGGTGCAGCAATTGTTCGGCTTCTCCGAATTCGCCTGCTTCAGTCAGCTTGGTTGCCCAATTTTGCATCTGCCGCATGGATTCGTGATATGTTGCCAACCATGAGAGGCCATGTGCCGCCGCTTGATGCTGTTCCATCAAACTCGATGAAATACGTCCATCTTTTGCAACCAATGACTTAACGGTTCCTTTTGCCTCTTTAAGCAATGTGTCCAAGCTTTCCAAAGCTTGTTGTGTTGTTGCCAATAGGTCAGGCATTACAATGTAGTTTTCTGTCTGCATTGCAGCATTTTGTCCGTCAAGTGCCATGAGTCAACTCCTTATACAGTAGCCAGACCCTAGCTATTTCGCAGTTGCAGCGCAACAAAAATACCAACCATGCGTCAAAATTGATCAAAAATTACGTCACGAAATAACACTGGACGCGATGTTGCCATATGCTAAACCCGCGCTATGAACGACGCTATTTCCATATTAACGCCTGATCAATGGCTTATCGCCGTCATTGGCGCACTGATCGCGGGATTGGTCAAAGGTGTGGTTGGTTTTGCGCTCCCGATGGTGATGATTTCAATCCTCGGTTCCGTTGTCTCGCCCGAGCTTGCATTGGCCGGCCTTATTTTACCAACACTGGTCACAAATGGGCAACAGGCCCTGCGACAAGGTGCAAGTGCCGCATTGAGCAGTATTGTTAAGTTCCGTGTCTTTATGTTAACGGCGTTGATTGTGTTGCTCATCAGTGCACAATTGATCCGCGTAATTCCAAACGCCCTTTTCCTTGGAGCAATTGGCGTGATGGTGATAGGCTTTTCACTGTTGCAGCTATCAGGTCGCCGCATCCCAGTTAAAAAAGAGTCGAAGGTTAGTCATGCGACCATTGGTGCGCTTGCTGGTTTTGTGGGCGGTTTATCTGCGGTATGGGGTCCGCCAACAGTCGCATATCTGACTGTTATGGATGTCGAAAAGAAAGAGCATATTAGAACCCAAGGCGTCATATATGGCATTGGTGCGCTGGCCCTGACATTTAGTCATTTATCAACCGGGATATTGAATCTGAACACCCTAATTTATTCTGCGATCTTGGTGCCTGCTGCAATACTTGGCATGCGTCTTGGTCGTATGATCCAAGACCGAATTGACCAAAGTGTCTTTATGAAGGCGACATTGCTGGTTTTGATGATTGCGGGGGTAAACCTTATACGACGCGCTTTTTTTGTTTAGCGAGACGGCGGAAACAGCGCGTTTGTCATTTTGCAATCTTTGATCACATCTCTGCCATAGGGGACGGGTTGCAATGATTTTGACAAGCACACCCGTGCCTCTTGGATGTACCCTTGTCTACAGGTCATGGTAATCATATCGCGTTCCAGAAATGGATTTGATAGTATAAATGCATCCTCGATGACCGATGCGGAAACACGTACTAATTCATCAAGACGGTTCAAAAATTTTGGCTGGGTGATGGTGCGATTGGCCGTTCGTGATTTCGCAAAATACTCTTCCGTGCTGAGCCCACTACAGGACCCATGCTTTTCCACTGATGCCAAGCAAGCCCGCTGCTGCCCATAATATCAATCATGTCGCGGGTCATCTTGCGTGATGGGGGAGGGGTTCGGATGTATTACAGTGAGCGGACAAACTCTGATGATACTGCGGCCGAAGCCCGTGCAATATCCATTTATAGTCCTGCTCGACGTCACACTGTCCCGATTGTTTTGCATCGCCTTAATTGTCACAAAAACTGGCGGAGCAACTGAGCGAAAGGACATAGTAGTCAAAATCATCCGCCCAAAGTTGAGTTGGGATCAATAAAGTCAGGATCATTGCCAGATTACGCATTCGCTCTTTCCTTTCGAAATGAAAGTAGTTATACGCACCTAGAGTTCCCCTACAATGGAAACCCGCCTTACGAAAGGCGACCTGCTTGGCAGGTGACGGGGAAATTTTGCGAAGGAGAGACATTATGGCCAAACCGATCATGGCACGCGCAACAGCCGTTTGGCTGGTTGACAATACAACACTGACGTTCAAGCAGATCGCAGATTTCGTCGAAATGCACGAATTAGAGGTGCAGGGCATTGCAGATGGCGATGTTGCTGTCGGGGTTAAGGGATTTGATCCAATTGCCAACAACCAATTGGAAGCCGTTGAAATCACCAAAGGCGAGGCAGACCCACTGCACAAGTTGAAACTAAAATTCAACCCGTCTGCCGTTGGTGAAGAAAAGCGTCGCGGTCCACGTTACACACCGTTGTCAAAGCGTCAGGATCGTCCAGCATCTATTTTGTGGTTGGTCAAATTCCACCCAGAACTGAGCGACGCGCAAATTTCGAAACTGATCGGTACAACCAAACCAACAATTCAGGCAATCCGCGAACGGACGCATTGGAACATCGCGAATATCACGCCGATTGATCCAGTGGCCTTGGGTTTGTGTAAGCAGTCAGAATTGGATCTAGCTGTGCAAAAAGCAGCAGCCAAGAAAGCGGCAGAAGGCACTGTGATGTCCGATGACGAGCGTCGCAAATTGGTCAGCACTGAGCAGTCACTTGATATGCCAGCAGAGCCCAAAATACCATCAGCAATCGAAGGGTTAGAGGCGTTTTCATTGAATGATCCGAAGGATGATTCTGAAGACTCTGGCGATGACAACGAATATCTTGACGCGGACAGCTTCTTTAATCTGCCGGGTGATGACGGCGACGAACAGCCAGACGTATAAATTGATGAACCCGGCCACTGTGCCGGGTTTTTTATGTCTTTAGAATGCCTTGCGTGCACGCAGTGCGGCAGAAATTGTTCCATCGTCTAGGTAGTCAAGTTCACCTCCGATTGGGACACCCTTCGCAAGCGTGGTGATGTTCACATCGCTTCCCAGCTCATCGGCAATATAATGCGCTGTTGTCTGACCATCGATTGTTGTGTTCAGGGCTAAGATGACTTCTGAAATGCTCTCGCTTGCAATACGATCCCTTAGTTTCGGAATGCGCAATTCGTCAGGGCCGATGGCGTCCAAGGCGGACAATGTTCCGCCCAACACATGATAGCGACCATGAAAAACGCCCGCGCGTTCCATTGCCCATAGGTCAGCGACGTCTTCTACGACACAGATTTCACCGTTAGCGCGTTTCTCGCTATCGCAGATGTCACAAATATCTGTGGTTCCGATATTCCCGCAATTCAGGCACTCACGGGCCGAGGCCGCGACTTGTTGCATTAGGTCAGCAAGGGGCGCAAGAAGGTAATTTTTCTTGCGCACCATGTGTAAAACGGTGCGGCGCGCTGAACGCGGACCAAGCCCAGGAAGCTTGGCCATAAGATCAATCAAATCATGAATATCTTTCGCGCCGCTCATGCCCTTAGAACGGAAGGTTCATTCCAGGAGGCAGCCCAAGGCTTTCCGTGAGTTTTTGCATCTCTTCGCGTTCACGATTTGAGGCCTTTTCTTGGGCGTCTTTCACCGCAGCTACGATCAAATCCTCAACGACTTCTTTGTCATCTTTGGAGAAAATGGATGGGTCGATGTCCAATCCTTTTAAATCACCCTTGGCCGTGCATGTCGCTTTCACCAGTCCTGCCCCTGCTTCGCCCACAACCATAATGTTGTGCATTTCTTCCTGCATCTGCACCACTTTCCCCTGCATTTCCTGGGCGTTTTTCATCAATTTTGCCATATCGCCCATGGCGCCTAGACCTTTGAACATGTCTTACTCCGTTAACTTTCTTCGAATGGATCCCATTCGTCTTCTACTTCTGGCAATGCATCCAACTCTGCATCTGCCGTGATTTCCGCAGCAGTGCGTATATTAATGATTTTGGCATTTGGAAAACTTGCAATTGCGGCCTGCATCAAAGGATGCTGTTGCGCCTCGGCTTTTATGGCGTCTTCTGCTGCGGTCCGATCTTCTGTGATTGTAGCTGCTGTGCCCATATTCGACAGGATGATCGCCCATCGCGCCCCTGTCCAACGCTGCAACGCACCACCAAGTCGCTGCGATAAATCAGACGGCGCGTCACTTGTAGGCGTAAATTCGATGCGACCAGGATGATAGGATACCAGCCGGATACAAGATTCGACTTCTACCAGTAATTTCACATCCCGTTGTGATCGTACCAAATCAACCACTGCATCGAACGTCGCATAATGCGCGAGAGCCGATACCGTTTTTGTTGCGGGTTGTGCGGAACCTAGCGATGCCGTTGGTCCACCCGTTGATGCGGATGTAACCATCGTATTGGATTGCGCATTTGTTACTATTCCCGCGCTGACCCCTGATGTCCCACCTGATGGTGGCACTGGAGGGGGGGAAGAGTTTTGTAGTTTTTTAATCAATTCTTCGGGTGAGGGTAGGTCAGCAACATGCGTTAGTCGAATGATCGCCATTTCCGCAGCCATAATTGAATTTGGGGCCTGCGCAACTTCGTCCAATGCCTTTAGCAACATTTGCCACATGCGTGTCAAAACACGCATCGCCAATTGTTCTGACAATGTTGCGCCACGTGCGCGTTCATCTGGTGAAATGGTTGGATCGTCCGCGGCATCAGGTGTGATTTTCACAACCGAAATCCAATGCGTGATTTCGGCCAAATCGCGCATAATTGCCATTGGATCAGCACCGTCGCTGTATTGCGCCCCTAATTCGGACAAGGCGGCCGATGCATCACCACGCATAATTGCTTCGAATAAATCCAGAACCCGACCGCGATCGGCCAACCCCAGCATTGCCCGCACTTGATCAGCGGTTGTTTCGCCCGCACCATGGCTGATTGCCTGATCCAACAAGGATGTCGCGTCCCGCGCTGATCCTTCGGCCGCGCGGGTAATCAAGGCCAATGCGTCATCAGTGATTTCGGCGGCTTCTGCCGATGCGATTTTGCGCATCAATGCGATCATAACTTCAGGCTCAATACGGCGTAGGTCAAAGCGCTGACATCGTGAGAGTACCGTGACGGGAACCTTTCGAATTTCTGTGGTCGCAAAGATAAATTTCACATGCGCAGGTGGTTCTTCAAGCGTCTTTAGCAAGGCATTAAACGCATTGGTCGACAACATGTGAACTTCGTCGATAATGTAAATTTTATATCTGGCAGAGGCCGCGCGATAATGCACACTATCAATAATTTCGCGGATATCGTCGACACCCGTGCGGCTGGCGGCGTCCATTTCCATAACATCCACATGGCGACCTTCGATTATCGCACTGCAATGTTCACACACGCCGCAGGGGTCAGTCGTTGGGCCGCCTTGTCCATCAGGGCCAATACAATTCATGCCTTTGGCAATAATGCGCGCGGTTGTGGTTTTACCCGTTCCGCGAATACCCGTCATAATAAAAGCCTGCGCAATGCGATCAGCGGCAAATGCGTTTTTCAGGGTGCGCACCATTGCATCCTGACCAACCAAATCGGCAAAGGTTTCTGGTCGGTATTTCCGCGCAAGAACCTGATAGCTTTGGTTTGTGGTGTCAGACATGGGACCTCGGTATTTCGCTCTTGTCTAAGCTACGCTGCGATCGTTAGAACGTCCAGAGCAATGTGTGAGGTTGGACATGAGCGAATTTGAAATTTCTGAATTGTCTTTTGGGGCGGGGATAATTGGGATGTCGCCGCTGCCCGGGGCCAAGGGGGATTATGCCACCGAAATGGCGTCGTGGTTACAATGGAAACCCGATGCTGTTCTATCCATGACAGGTCAGGCCGAGATGAAGAAATTGGGTTCTGCGGATATTCCTGATGATCTACGCAATGCAAATATCCAATGGCTGCATTTTCCAGTTGATGACTTTCAGGCAGCACCAGCGGATCGCGATGTCCTATGGGTCCCAGTTTCACAAACATTGCACCGGATTTTGAACGCAGGTGGTCGCATGATTGTGCATTGTCGGGGTGGATGTGGTCGCACAGGAATGGCAGTTTTGCGTCTGATGGTCGAGGCAGGGGAAGAGGGCGAAAGCGCGATGAAAAGGTTGCGCGCCGTTCGACCATGCGCGGTTGAAACCAGTCGTCAAAAAGATTGGGCATTACGGGGGCAAAGGTGAGAGGCTGACAACGACCCAAGCGGGACTCGTTACGGCTGCTTCCTTCCGGACCTGACCGGGTTGGCGAGGCGCTCGCCCGCGCCAACCTCTCGATGGGCTACTTAGAGGCTTGGCCAAATAATTGCAAGACTACGAAAATGCGTTGATTGTGCTAGCTCTGCGTGCGAGTCCTACTCGGACGACGACTTATAGGAAAAAAATGAAACTAGCAGAAACAGTCACATTTGGTGGATCTGGATTGGATCGCGCGGCACACCTTCGCGGCAATCTGCCAGAAACGGATATGTCAAAAAGACAATCCATTGTCATCTGGCGTGGCAAGGTTTTGGTTGTGAATAAAGATAACCCTTATCTTGCGATGCTTTCATCTACGCATCCCATCCTCGCCGACGCGCCGCAAATATTTTTGGGCTGTGACACTAAAACGATGCTTTTTGCAACCGATATTTCCAATTGGGAACCGCCATCCGATCAAGAGGCGCAATCGCTTGGGTTCTTTGATCCGACCGAACAGCGTCATCCTAATTTACCAGCATCGCATGTGTTTCTTGAGTTACGTGGATGCATGAATTCTCTAAGTGCGCGAGATTGTGAATTGGCGGCAACAGCAAGGGCGTTGTTTCAATGGCACCAAAGCCATAAATTCTGTTCGCGTTGTGGCGGTCGCAGCGCGATGACGCAGTCGGGGTGGCAGCGAAACTGCAACGATTGTAAAGCATCACACTTTCCGCGTACTGATCCGGTTGTGATCATGTTGATCACCCATGGGGATGACATTTTGCTTGGGCGTTCACCAAATTTTCCCGAAAAAATGTATTCTCTGCTGGCCGGATTTTTAGAACCAGGTGAAACGATTGAAGCCGCCGTTCGCCGTGAAGTTTTGGAAGAGACGAATGTGGAAGTCGGTCCTGTGACGTATCTTGCCAGCCAACCATGGGCATTTCCAAATTCACTGATGATCGGGTGCCATGGACATGCAACATCCAAGCAGATTACAATCGACCCGCACGAAATCGAAGATGCACTTTGGATTTCAAAATCTGAGATGATGGATGTGTTTGCGGGTACAAACGACACTCTTTTCCCCGCGCGCCCAGGATCAATTGCGCATTTTTTAATAAAAAACTGGCTTGCAGATCGCTTGGACTAGGGTATCCAGAGTTGGAGAGACGGGACGAGTATGAAGTTTTCAGCGCAAGAAGATTAAAACTGCCGTACGCTGAGGTGTTTGCGCGCCTTTCTAATTTCGAAACATTTGAACGTATTGCAATTAACCGCAATGTTCGCGTGTCGCAGATTTCGCAAAGCGATCCAAACGAAGGAAGATACCCTAGGTTGGAATTGCCGCTTTAAGGTCCGTGGCCGTCAGCGCGATGTTGAAATTCGCTTGATCGAATTTTATAAACCAAACAGCATGAAGTTTCATGCGGTAAACCCTGCATTGCATGCACGATTTGAAATTGAAGTCATTCCACTGTCTCGGGTGCAAACACGCATACAAGTTGTGTCCGTGCTCGAGTTCAAAACGCTGGCTGCACACTTGTTGGTTCAGTCCATGAAGCTCGCCCGTTCAAAGTTTAATCAGCGCTTCAAATCCCGCGTTGGTAAATTGGCGGAATTCATTTCGCGAATGCCTGCCGCCTAACCGCGCAGGGGGCTAGCAGGATATACGCCTAATATTTTGATCGAATCCGTAAAATAGGCGAGTTCTTCTAGCGCCAATTTTACATTTGGATCGTCTGGGTGCCCCTCAATATCAGCGTAAAACTGGGTCGCCGTAAATGAACCACCAACCATATAGCTTTCCAGTTTTGTCATGTTGACACCATTTGTCGCAAAACCGCCCATCGCCTTATACAACGCCGCTGGAATATTGCGCACTTGAAATACAAATGTGGTTAGCATCGTATCCGCGCGGCGTTCATGATTTAGTTCGGTCGACATGACCAAGAAACGCGTGGTGTTGTGACCATGATCTTCGATATTGCGGGCAAGGACGTTTAATCCGTAAATATCGGCGGCAATTTCGCTTGCCATTACAGCGACATCCGTTTCGCCAGAGGCGGCCAGCTCTGCTGCCGCACCTGCACTATCAACAGCGGTTTCCGCGCGAATGCTGTGTTCGTCCAAGAATTTTTGCGCCTGCGGCAGTAGAACCAGATGCGCACGCGCAACTTTTACGTCTGACAAGGAAACCCCTTGGTTTGCCATCATCGAAATCCGCACGCGTGTGAAAGTTTCATCGATAATGTGTAGACCGCTTTCGGGTAGCAATCGGTGAATATCTGCCACGCGCCCGTACGTCGAATTTTCGACGGGAAGCATTGCATATTCGGCTTGTCCAGAGTTCACCGCAGCGATTACTTGATCGAACGTTTTACAGGCCAAAGGCTCTAAATCTGGTCGCGCAGCATTGCACGCTTCGTGGCTGTACGCGCCTAATGCGCCTTGGAATGCAATTTTTTTCGTCATTTTCTTATTTTTTTCTCTAACTGCGTCGTTTGGATGCATTTGTACACCTTGCATAAGCAGTAGGAAAGCGGATAGATACCGCGCAAACAGTAGCAGATGGAATGTGGCTATGGATCAAATGACATTTACCAAAGTAATCGGCGGCTTTTGTGGCGCATTGTTGGTGTACCTTCTTGGCGTGTGGGCAGCAGAAGTACTGTATCACGTAGGTGGTGGACACGGCCATGGCGATGATCATGCAAAAAGCGGCTACGAAATCGAAGTTGCCATTGCAGAAGAAGCAACTGAGGAGGAAGAAGTTGTAGATTTCGCAACGATTTATGCGTCGGCGGATGCTGCAAAAGGTGAAAAAGTTTTTGGCAAGTGTAAAGCATGCCACAAACTAGGTGACGGCGAAAACGGCACTGGCCCACACATGTACCAAGTTGTCGGACGTGCCGTAGATGGTGTTGCGGGTTACGGATACTCAGGTGCGCTTAGCGCTGTTGCCGACGTTTGGTCACCCGAAAACCTGAACGGTTTCCTTGAAAACCCCAAAAAATATGCACCAGGCACAAAAATGGGTTTCGCAGGTTTGAAGAAAATCGAAGACCGCGCAAACGTGATCGCATATTTGGCGACTATCAACTAAGGTCAACCACAATCGATGACGAAGCCGCGCCTTGTTGCGCGGCTTTTTCTTTTGTTCACTATTGTTTTATCGCTATTGAACCTGCCCCCTGAACGCCCTAGCCTTATGTCCAACACGGGAGGAAGGTTATGACAAAATCAAGGGTACAGGCAAAAGCCGTCGACACATCAAAACTGCGTAATTTTGTTGTTGGGTCTGCCATTGGGCTTGCGGTTATTTTTGGTGCAATGTCCCTGCGCGCGGATGAAGCTATTACCAAAACACATGGTTTCAATTTCTTTGGCGAATTGAAATATCCAGCGGATTATAAACACCTTGATTATGTGAACCCCGACGCGCCAAAGGGCGGTGAAATTTCTATCTGGACGATGGGAACCTTTGATAGTTTCAATCCCTATACACGGAAAGGGCGCGCTGGTGCCCTTGCGTCTGCGCCATTCGAATCACTTCTTGAAGGTACATCTGATGAAGTGGGGACGAGCTATGGTTTGTTAGCGGAAACCTTGGAATACCCAGAGGATCAATCATGGGTCATCTTCAACATGCGCCCAGAGGCACGGTTCTCAGATGGTACACCTGTGACAGCAGACGATGTGGCCTTCACCTATGAATTATTCCTGAACGAAGGGTTGGCCAGTTATCGTGCAATCCTGGGTCAGATCGTGACAGGTGTGGAAATCTTGGGGCCGCACCGTGTCAAATACTCGTTTGCTGATGACGCGTCGCGACGTGATGCGATTCCAATCGTTGGCGGACTACCTGTGAAAAGCAAGGCCTGGTTTGAAAAGACTGGCGCAAAGCTAGACGAATCGCGGATGGAGCCTGCAATCGGTTCGGGTCCATATGTGTTAGACAGCTATGACATCAACAAACGCATTACGTACAAACGCAACCCCGATTATTGGGGCAACGATTTGCCATTCAACAAAGGCCGCGCAAACTTTGACACAATCCGCGTTGAGTATTTTGCGGATTCCAACGCAGCGTTTGAAGGTTTCAAATCAGGTGCTTACACGTTCAGGCAAGAAAACTCGTCAAAATCATGGGCAACTGCATATGATTTTCCTGCGCTGGACGAAGGTCACGTAATTAAAACGCTTCTGCCCGATGGTGGTATGGCGACTGGCCAAAGCTATGTTATGAACCTGCGTCGCGACAAATTTGATGATATCCGCGTACGTCAGGCGGTCGGATTGCTGTTTAATTTTGAGTGGTCCAATGAATCGCTATTTTACGGACAATACGCACGCATTAATTCATTCTGGGAAAACTCTGAATTGGCCGCCGCAGGCATGCCATCAGATGCGGAACTTGCTCTGTTGGAACCCATCGCGGACCTATTGCCCGCCGGTGTGATTGATGGCGAGGCTGTCATGGCCCCTGTTTCCGGAAATCGCACGTTGGATCGTAAAAATCTACGCAAAGCAAGCGCATTGTTGGACGAAGCAGGTTGGACTGTCGGGGATGATGGATTGCGCCGAAATGCAGCGGGTGAAACGCTGACAATCGAAATTATCGAAGATAGCCCCACATTTGACCGCGTACACCTGCCATTCATCGATAATCTTAAAGCGGCAGGAATAGATGCAATATATTCACGCATAGACCCTGCGCAGATGACCGATCGGTCACGTAATTATGACTTTGATATGATGGTAGATCAGTTCCCAATGTCGCTGGAACCCTCATCAGGATTGAAGCAATATTTTGGATCGGAAACCGCAGATCAGTCTGTTTTTAACTTGATGGGGCTTAAGTCAGAGGCGGTTGATACTCTGATAGAGCATGTGATGAACGCCCAGAACAAGGCAGAGTTGGCAACCTCAGTTAAAGCGCTGGATCGTACATTGCGGGCCTATTATTTCTGGGTGCCACAGTGGTTCAATGATGCCTATCGCGTGGCCTATTGGGACATGTATGAACACCCAGAAACATTACCGCCATTCGCATTGGGTAATCTTGATTTCTGGTGGCACAACGCCGAAAAAGCCGCCGATCTTAAGGCCAAAGGCGTATTGAGGTAAGCCATGGGCGCCTACATCCTTCGCCGGCTTTTGCTGGTTATTCCTACGCTTCTGGGGATCATGGTAATCAACTTTGCCTTGGTTCAATTCGTCCCCGGTGGGCCGATTGAACAGATCCTCGCCAATTTAGAGGGTGAAGGGGATGTGTTCGAAGCAATATCAGGCGGCGGTTCTGAAACCGCTGCCAATAATTCGGGGAACACGGATTATGTGGGTGCGCGTGGGCTTCCACCCGAGTTCATAGCGGAACTTGAGAAAGAGTTTGGTTTCGATAAGCCACCGCTTGAACGGTTTCTCGATATGATGTGGAACTACATTCGGCTTGATTTTGGAGAGAGCTATTTCCGTTCGATCAGCGTGATTGACTTGGTTTTGGAAAAAATGCCCGTTTCCATTTCATTGGGGCTGTGGTCGACGCTGATTGCATATCTGGTGTCGATCCCGTTGGGTATACGTAAGGCCGTAAATGATGGAACGCGATTCGATACATGGACCAGTGGTGTCATCATTATGGCCTATGCCATCCCAGGGTTCTTGTTTGCAATCATCCTGCTGGTCTTATTCGCGGGTGGATCGTACTATCAAATCTTTCCGCTTCGGGGGCTATATTCGGATAACTTTGCTGAATTGTCACTGTTGGGTAAAATTGCGGATTACTTCTGGCATATCGCATTGCCCGTTATTGCCTCGACGATATCTGGGTTTGCAACGCTTACGCTTTTGACGAAAAACAGCTTTTTGGACGAAATTCAAAAGCAATATGTGATGACCGCTAAGGCCAAGGGGTTGAGTGAATCGCGGGTGCTATATGGCCATATTTTCCGAAATGCGATGTTGATTGTGATTGCTGGGTTCCCAGCGGTTTTTGTTGGCGTGTTCTTTGGGGCGAGTTTGATCATTGAAACCATCTTTTCTCTGGATGGTTTAGGGCGTCTTGGATTTGAGGCTGCTGTTGCCCGCGATTACCCCGTAATTTTTGGCACATTGTTCATCTTTGGGCTTATGGGCCTTGTGATCGGGATACTATCGGATTTGATGTACGTCTTTGTGGACCCACGTATCGATTTTGAAGGGCGTGAGGGATGATGAAACTAGCGCCACTTAACCAACGCCGCTGGAAAAATTTCCGCGCCAATGGACGCGCATTTTGGTCATTGATTATTTTCGGTGTTCTATTCGCGATTTCCCTTTGCGCAGAATTTATTGCCAATGATAAACCTATTTTGGTGAAGTATCGGGGTGAGTATTTTACGCCGATCTTCAATTTCTACCCCGAAACACGCTTTGGCGGAGATTTTAAAACAGAGGCGGTTTATCGCGACCCCGAGGTTCAGTGTTTGATCAAATCGGGCGGCGTAATCGATTGTTTCGATATCCCGTATGATATTATGGACGAAATTTCCGCAGGTTCTTATTCAGGGGCTGATTTTGAAGAGGGTTGGTTAATGTGGCCGTTGATCCCATATTCCTACAACACGCCTGTTGATCGCCCCGGCGCCGCGCCGCTGCCCCCAAATTCACAAAATTTGTTGGGGACAGATGACACCAAGCGGGACGTTTTGGCGCGTGTGATTTATGGGTTCCGTTTATCCATATTGTTCACAATTTTGGTCACGACTTTATCCAGTATCATTGGAATCATCATGGGGGCCATTCAGGGATTTTTTGGTGGTTTGACTGATTTGATCCTACAGCGTGTGATCGAAATTTGGGCCGCTGTTCCATCCCTATATGTGATCATCATTATGTTTGCGATCTTGGGGCGAAGTTTCTGGCTGTTGGTCTTTTTAATGATCCTATTTGGTTGGACGGGCCTTGTTGGGGTGGTACGTGCGGAATTTTTGCGGGCCCGTAATTTGGAATACGTCCGCGCTGCCCGTGCATTGGGGGTCAGCGATTGGACAATTATGTTCCGTCATATGCTGCCGAATGCCATGGTTGCCACGTTGACGATGCTACCGTTTATTGTGACTGGAACCATTGCAGGTTTGGCGAGTTTGGATTTCTTGGGCTTTGGCCTGCCAACAACTGCGCCGTCACTAGGTGAATTAACATTGCAAGCCAAACAAAACTTACAGGCACCGTGGTTGGGGTTCACTGCCTTCTTTACCTTTGCAATCATGCTTGCCTTGTTGGTCTTTATTTTTGAAGGCGTGCGTGATGCCTTTGATCCAAGAAAGACATTCAAATGACGCCTGTTCTTTCTGTTGAAAACCTTAACATCGCCTTTACCCAAGAAGGTCGTTCACTGACCGTTGTGAATGGTGTCAGTTATCATATCAACCCAGGTGAGGTTGTCGCTTTGGTTGGGGAAAGCGGCTCTGGAAAATCTGTAACGGCGTTAAGTTCAATGAAACTGTTGGGGCGCAGCGCACAGATTTCTGGTAAGACACACTACAACGGTCAAGATATCTCGGATCACGATGAAGGGGCCTTGCGCCAGTTGCGGGGTAATGAGGTTAGCTTCATCTTTCAGGAACCGATGACCTCGCTTAACCCGCTACACACAATTGAAAAGCAGTTGCGCGAATCATTGGAACTTCATCAAGGGGTCACAGGTACCGCTGCGCGTGCGCGGATTTTGCAATTGCTGGAACGTGTCGGAATTCAGGACGCAGAAACACGGCTGTCTGATTATCCACACCAACTCTCTGGTGGACAACGACAGCGTGTGATGATCGCGATGGCATTGGCAAATGGTCCAAAACTGCTGATCGCGGATGAACCGACAACGGCCCTAGATGTAACAATTCAGGCGCAAATATTGGATTTGCTGAATGACCTGAAAGAAAAAGAAAACATGGCCATGTTGTTCATCACCCATGATTTGGCGGTGGTGCGCAAAATCGCAGATCGTGTTTATGTGATGAAAGATGGGGATATTGTGGAACATGACACCGTTGAAAAGGTGTTTACGTCGCCACAACACCCTTATACGCAAAAACTATTGTCCGCACATGCCATTGGGGCACCTGATGAAATTGATGCAGATGCGCCTGTCGTCGCGCGGGCTGATAAAATGCGTATTTGGTTTCCAATTCAGCGGGGATTGTTGCGCCGCACTGTCGGCCATGTGAAGGCCGTGAACGAGGCAAGCTTTGAATTACGCGCGGGCGAAACCCTTGGGATTGTTGGTGAAAGCGGTTCGGGAAAATCGACGATTGCGATGGCACTGATGCGTTTGATTTCGTTTGAGGGTCAGGCCGAATTCGACGGGCGCTTGTTGGCCCAACTTTCGAAGCGCGAATTGCGGAATTTACGCCAAGATATGCAGATTGTTTTTCAGGACCCCTATGGCTCGCTTTCTCCTCGTATGACCTGTGCGCAGGTGATTGCAGAGGGTTTAAGGGTACATCGCATCGGGGATGATGCTGTAATCGAAAAAAAGGTGCGTGATATTATGATTGAGGTGGGCTTAGACCCCGCCATGATGCATCGCTATCCACACGAATTTTCGGGTGGTCAGCGGCAGCGCATCGCAATTGCGCGTGCGATGGTGCTGCGCCCCAAACTTGTTATTCTGGATGAACCCACCTCGGCTTTAGATATGACGGTACAGGTTCAAATTGTCGATTTGTTGCGCGATTTGCAGCGTAGGTATGGTTTGGCCTATATATTTATCAGTCATGATCTAAAGGTTGTGCGCGCCATGTCCCACCGCGTGATGGTGATGAAGCGTGGGGACATCATTGAAGAAGAGGGGGCGGATCAAATCTTTACGAACCCTTCGACGGAATACACCAAGGCATTGGTTGATGCTGCAATGATTTAGGTCGCGTAACTGTGACCTGTGTCTGATAAGGAATATGTGTCAAATTCACGCGCGATCATGCGGGTCAATGGCCGTGCTTCGTGTGGAATGATAAGCCCTGTTTCATTGACGTTCATAAGGTTGTCAAAGCGCGCGTTTACCTTTTCAAACCGATCAATCAACGCAGTTGGAGGTATCTCGTGCTTATCGCAAATATCTGAAATGAGGACCTGAAACTGACATAGCAGTGCGGCGATTATGTCAGAGTTTAATCTGTCATGATCCATCAATGCGTGCCCCCGAACTGTAGCCTGACCGCCTGTATCTATTATTTTGCTATACTCTGCAGCGCCCGGCGCATTTTGAGCTTAGCCTTGCGGAAATTTGGATATTGCCGATGCGCCCACCCCAATCAGAACCTTTGACTGGTCAGTTGTATATCCCTGAAAATTTCGAAAAAGCGTTCCTGTCTGCGACGCAAGTGTCATAGGGTCATTTGTCAGCGCAAAATGATCAATGCAAATCGACTGATACCCATCTGCGTTGAAAATATGCTGCGCTATTTGAAAAAGCCGCAACTGCGCTTTGGGGTTTGGAAGGGCCGTTGGATCAATCATTTTCTGGCGACGGGCCATCCATGGAACATGCGCATATCCAAATAACGCAATTCTATCGGGGGTAAGTGATAAGAGTTTTTGTAGCGTTTCAGCAAACCGCTCGGTCGTTTTCATCGGCAAACTATAGACAAGGTTAGCGTTAAAGGAGCGGACGCCCGCGGATATTGTGTTTTGGGTGAAAACCTTGACCAACTGGTCGGTTTAATCCCATTGGCCAAAGCATCACAAAAGCGCATTACGGAAAACTTTCGGATTGCAACATTTTATAACGTAATCGCGGTACCAGTTGCGATTGCAGGATTTGCCACGCCCCTGATTGCGGCTTTGGCAATGTCGCTATCGTCCATCAGTGTCACGCTGAACGTATTTTATCAGGAACCTGGGGTCAAAACCAAAAACTTAACCCGGTGAAATCGTCGAGCATTTGATATTGCGAGCGCTTAGCCGTGTGCAGGCCTGAAGCGCGCGCGATTCGCTTAGCCCCAGGAATGTCGCTTCAAATCCTTGTCTGCTTTGGTGCACTTTGCGCAAGGATCCGTCGAGTGCATCAATTTCGGCGAGCGCCGTTTTTAATAGCATTTTTTCAGCTGCATATCGTGTATTAAAGCGTCCAACATTGATCCCCCAATGACCGCCGTTTGATGTCGATAATCGACTGACGACCGTTGGCCCCAAACTTTCGGCAATGGCGCTGGTTGTATCGATGGTTGCAATATTCACCGATATCGGTGTTGCTTGTTCTGTGGGTGATCGTTCGACTTCAATATGTACATTTTGCGCTTCGCTTAGTGCACTTTCGATTTCGCTTTTAAGATCGATGTTCGCAAGTTGAATTTTTGCAGCGGGGCGTAGTTTTGGGCGTGGACTGTATGGGCGGTTTGTTTTGACACGTACTGTTTTCCCAGCAAGTCGTGAACCCGTGTCCGTCGAGGTAATGGAATAGTCAGGGCGCGCAGGTTTTTGAACGGCTACACGGCTTGGCGCCAATTTGAACCCTTTGTCCATCAACTGCGCAACGCGTTTGTTCCGTGTCGCTGTGGAACGCCCACCAAAAACGGTTGTAATAATGCGCTCTTGACCACGTTCAGCCGAGGCAACAAGGTTGAAACCGGCAGCACGGGTATATCCCGTTTTGATCCCATCAGCGCCGCGGTAATTTCCCAAAAATCGGCGGTTTGTATTTGCAACCTCTCGCAGTCCTGCATGTGTGCGGATGCGCGAGAACAAATTGTAGTAATCGGGATAATCATAAAACAGATGGCGCCCAAGGATGGTCATGTCACGCGCGGTGGAAAGATGCCCCTTTTCGGTAAGACCATGCGCATTTTTAAACGTTGTTCGCTTCATCCCAAGCTCCTTGGCCGTGCGATTCATGCGCCGGGCAAAGGCTGCCTCTGATCCTTCAATAGCCTCGCCCAATGCTGTGGCTGCGTCATTTGCCGATTTCACGGCGGCTGCGCGGATCAAATACCGCAGTTTAATGCGTTGGCCTGAGCGTAAGCCGAGTTTTGATGGAGGCTCCGCGGCCGCTTTCTTGGAAATCCGTACCTTAGTATCCAAAGAGATTTCGCCATTTTCAACGGCCTCGAACACCACGTACAAGGTCATCATTTTTGTGAGCGAAGCAGGATGAAGCCGTGTATCTGCATTTTCAGCATGCAGCACTTTTCCACTGCGCGCGTCCATGACCATTGCCGCATAGGGTGCAGACCAAACAAGATGAGTTGTGAAAATGATCGCCACGAGCGTGGTACACATACGCACCACGACCAAGCCGGACGATGTTAGCCGTCTGAACACGATAGCTTTCCTTTACTGCCTCATGCGCCTATTTTGACACTTGCTCAAGTCGTATCACATTTAGTTCTTTCGATAAAGCACTATGATTCATAGATTTTTGGGAAAATTGGTATAGTTTTATCAGCATATTGGGGTAGCTATTTGTAAAACTATAAATTGTGTTAATTGGGTCCGGATCCTGGTTCCGTCGATCTTTTGTGATTTGCAATCGTGGTTTTGTTGTTGAATTTATAGTGCCACTATCGCTTTTACTTTGGTCTTTATGACCTATATAAAGCGCTCGGCATAACTTGAATTAGGGATGTAGATTTGCTGGATCTATATGCGCATAAATTAAGCGACGACAAAAATGATGAGGGTGACGCAGACGTTTTGATAAAACCCAAAACGCGCACAAAACGGCCCCCATTGTATAAGGTTTTGTTGCTGAATGATGATTATACGCCAATGGAGTTTGTGGTAATTGTGCTTGAACGGTTTTTTGGCCTTAATCATGCACAGGCCTTCGAGATTATGCTGACCGTTCATAAAAAGGGTGTTGCCGTTGTCGGTGTTTTCAGTCACGAAATCGCTGAAACAAAGGTTGCGCAGGTTATGGATTATGCGCGTCGTCACCAGCATCCATTGCAGTGCACGATGGAAAAAGAATAGACAGGCCAGCGTTGTTCAGTACACGTTTTCAGTTTGTAGACGATGAGTTCGCGCATCTAGAGGGAAAAAGGTGGATTGTTTTTAACGCCGAGACCCCCCACCAAATTGCTGCGCTTAAATATCTAAAGCCAACCATTTATCAAACATTCGCACCTTCGGTCACGGATCTACAGGCCGCGGGATATGACGTTGTGCAATCGGTGCAATCGGATTTCGACGTGGCTGTTGTGCTATTGCCAAAAGCAAAAGCGCTTTCGCGGCACTTTATTGCCACGGCACAAAAATGTACAAACAGCGGATTGGTGATTGTTGATGGGCAAAAGGACGCGGGCATTGATCCCATACTGAAGGACCTGCGAAAGCGCACATCGCTTGGGGATGCGGTCTCAAAGGCGCATGGTAAAATTGCCTGGTTTACAGGTGATACGGACTTATCGGATTATTTTGACACTCCAAAATCGCTAGAAGATGGTTTTAAAACCCTTGCAGGTGTTTTTTCCGCGGACGCTGCTGACCCTGCGTCTCACTTCTTGCTTTCTGTATTGCCTCGGTTAGCTGGAACAGTTGCCGATTTAGGTGCAGGTTGGGGGTACCTGACACGAAACCTTATCGAAATGCCCACACAGCGCGTTATTGCGGTCGAGGCGGATTACCGCGCGATTGAAATTGCGCGGGTGAATGTTTCTTCGGACAAGGTTACATTTGTTTGGGCGGATGCAACGGCGTGGCGTGCCGATGAGGCTTTGGATACCGTTGTCATGAATCCGCCGTTCCATAATTTTGGCAAGGCTGATCCGGGGATTGGAATAGATTTCATCAAATCAGCCGTTAGATCCTTGAAAGTGCAGGGCGATTGTTACGTCGTGGCCAATCGCCATTTGCCATATGAACAAACCTTAAACGAATTGTTCCACAACGTCGGCGAAGTAACCAAAGACAATCGCTTTAAAGTTTTGTATGCATCTAAACCAAAGCGAAATGCTGGAATTTAGATCATTGGCACCCCAAGGAGTGTAAGATGAGTTTTTCAATTGACGGTAAAACCGCAATCGTCACAGGTGCTGCGAACGGGATTGGACTTGCCATAGCGCGGCATTTTGTTGAACAGGGCGCCAATGTGGTTTTCGCAGATATGGACGAAAAGCGCCTCAAGAAAGAAATTGAAGACATCGCTGAACAAGAAAATGTCACGTACTTCGCCGGCGATTTACGAGAACGCCTAACGGTGGCGAATTTATTGTCGGCGACTGTCGATGCCTTTGATCAGATTGATATATTGGTCAACGCCTCGCGTCAGGTTATGCCAACCGATGCCTTTGATCACAAAGATAGCAGTATTGAAACGCTGTTTGAGCAAAACGTTCTAACAGCTCTGCGGTTATCACAAGCTGTTGCCAAACGTATGAAACAACAGGTTGAAGTGCGTGATGATGAATGCATCGGAACGATTGTGAACCTAAGTTCCTTGGCCGCACAAAGGGCGCAACCCGAATTGCTGGGCTATTCTGTGTCAACCGCAGCACTGGATCAAATGACGCGGTCTTTGGCACTTGCATATGCGGGCAGTGGTATTCGTGTGAATGCCGTGGCTTTTGCATCGCTTATGTCGGCAAGTTTGCAAGCGACCCTAAAAGAAAACCCAGAAATGCGCAAAGATATCGAAGAGCACACGCCAATTGGATGGATCGCATCTGCAAATGAAATTGTGGATACAGTTCAGTATTTGGCATCCGACGCATCACGTTTCGTCACGGGTCAGGTCGTGACTGTAGATGGTGGGCGTGGCCTTTTGGACGCGGTCTCCGCACCCGCCCATTAGCGCCCTAATTTTTCCAATCGAAGAAGTTGCTTGGAGTTGCGTTGAGGATTTTGTTTGCCATTTCTGAGCCGAGTTTTTCGGCGTCTTCGATGGGGCATGATTGATCATCGTTGATGGCTTCGCTTCCGTCTGGGCGCAGGACCTCACCGCGCAGGCGTAGGGTTGAGCCGTTGAGTTCAGCAAGCCCCGCGATGGGAGTTTCACAGGACCCGTCTAGGCCCCGTAAAAACGCCCGTTCTGCGGCAAGTCTTTGACCTGTCGAAGTGTCATGTATAGCTGACAGTATTTCAGCGACGCGTGTGTCCTCACTGCGCCGTTCAATCCCGATCGCTCCCTGCGCCACCGCGGGCAACATGACGTCTGGATCCAAGAAGGATTTGGCGATATGCGATAGCCCCAGTCGGTTCAAACCAGCGGCAGCCAAAAACGTTGCATCGGCCACGCCATCCTCAAGCTTTTTCAATCGCGTCTGCACATTGCCGCGAAACTCTACAACCTCAAGATCAGGGCGCGCCAACATCAACTGTGCCTTACGGCGCAAACTGGATGATCCTAGTTTTTGACCTGCCTCTAACGCATCCATGCTGTCTTTTGTTAAGGAGACAAAGGCATCACGCACATCTTCACGCGGTAAATAAGTGTCCAAAATCAGTCCAGTAGGCTGTTCTGTGGGCATATCCTTCATCGAATGCACCGCAATATCAATCCGCCCACTCAGCAGATCGTCTTCAATCTCGCGGGTGAACAGCCCCTTACCCCCGATCTCTTTCAACGGGCGATCTAGAACACGATCCCCTGTTGTTTTGATCACGATAATCTCAAAGCAGCTCTCTTCCAGATCAAAGGCCTGCGATAAGCGCGCCCGTGTCTCATGGGCCTGCGCCAGTGCCAAGGGGGATCCGCGGGTGCCGATTTTAAGGGGTGTAGTGGGGGTAGGTAAATTCAAAGACATATCAAAGTTTTAGGTCTATAACGTCTAAAACACAAGACACATTGCTTGACTTTAATGGCTTGGCGTATGACGAAGGATGAAACGATAGGTGACCCATGAATAAAGATAAAACAATTCTCCGCGCCCTTGCTGGTGAACGCCAAGAGACCCCGCCCATCTGGATGATGCGACAGGCGGGTCGCTATTTGCCAGAATACCGTGCCACGCGGGCTGAGGCGGGGGATTTCTTATCGCTGTGTTACAACAGTGAATTGGCCGCCGAGGTGACGTTGCAACCCATCCGCCGCTACGGATTTGATGCAGCGATCTTATTTGCGGACATCTTGTTGTTGCCCCAAGCCCTTGGGGTGGATTTGTGGTTTGAAACAGGCGAAGGCCCACGGATGAGCACAACGACCACTGCAGATGAATTGGCAGGCTTGCGCGCTACGGCAGATATTCACGAAACACTGAACCCGATTTATGAAACTGTACGTATCTTATCGCGTGAGCTTCCGCGTGAAACGACACTGATCGGGTTTGCAGGCGCGCCTTGGACTGTGGCCACCTATATGATTGCAGGACGTGGCACCAAAGATCAGGGACCGGCACATGCGCTGAAAGCAGAAAACCGCGCTGTATTTGAGGGTATCCTAGATCGCCTAACAGAGGCCACCATCGAATACCTTAGCAAACAGATCGAAGCAGGTGCAGAGGTGGTCAAGCTCTTTGACAGCTGGGCGGGATCACTCAAGGGGGATGATTTTGTAAAATACGCCCTCAACCCTGCGGCCAAAATCACCCAAGCTCTGAAACACCGCCATCCAGGTATCCCCGTAATTGCCTTTCCGCGCGAAGCAGGCGAGGGCTATGTCGGCTTTGCCAAAGCCACAGGTGCAGACTGCATCGCGATTGACAACAGCGTCAGCGCCGAGTGGGTTGCTCAAAACGTCCAGCCTGACAGCTGCGTTCAAGGCAACCTTGCCTCCTCCCACATGGTCACAGGGGGCGATGATCTGATCATCGAGACCAAGCGCATCGTCAACGCTCTCAAAGGCGGACCGCACATCTTCAATCTAGGACATGGCATCACTCCAGACGCAAACCCTGACAATGTACAAATCATGATCAATACAATAAGAAACTGTTAAAGATAGCAGGATTGGTAGATGCGGAACATTCTGGAAATTAATGTACTGTCGAAAACGTATGAAAATGGGTTTTCGGCACTTTCAAACACATCGCTGAACGTAAAAGAAGGTGAAATCCTTGCGCTACTGGGTCCGAACGGAGCGGGAAAGACAACGCTTATTTCAGCGATATGCGGCATATCAGTGCCGACATCAGGTCAGATAAAAGTGGGCGGTTTTGATATTCAAAGCCAATACCGCGAGGCGCGCAAATTGATTGGGCTGGTGCCACAGGAAATCACCCTAGAACCATTTGAAAAGGTCATAAATACGATCCGCTTTTCGCGTGGTTTGTTTGGGAAACCTAAAGATGATGCCTACGTTGAAAAAGTTCTGCGTTCATTGTCGTTGTGGGACAAAAAAGATAGCCGGATCATGCAGCTGTCAGGTGGTATGAAACGCCGTGTGTTGATTGCAAAAGCATTGGCGCATGAACCTCGTTTGCTGTTTCTTGATGAACCAACGGCAGGCGTGGATGTTGAGTTGCGTCAAAGTATGTGGGCAGTTGTTGAAGAATTACGCAAAGACGGTGTGACGATTATTTTGACAACCCACTACATTGAAGAAGCGGAGGCCATTGCTGATCGTATTGCGGTTATCGCCAAGGGAAGCATTCGTTTGGTCGAAGAAAAGGCAGCCTTGATGAAAAGATTGGGGCAAAAATCTCTGACATTGGAATTGCAAAATCGGATGGAACAAGTGCCAGAAGGATTAAGTGAATTCCGCGTTGTACTAAGCGATGATGGCACCCAGTTGATTTACGAATATGACACTCAGGCCGAACGCACGGGAATCGCGCGATTGATGGCAGCATTGGGTGAGCAGGGGATTGTTTTGAAAGATTTACAAACCAATCAATCTTCGCTTGAGGATATTTTCGTGAAACTTTTGAAGGAGGGGCAGCAATGAACCTTCGTGCAGTCGGTGCAATCTACAAATTCGAAATGGCGCGTTTTTTCCGCACCCTCACCCAAAGCTTTATTTCGCCCGTAATCTCGACATCGCTTTACTTTGTTGTTTTCGGAACCGCGATAGGAAGCCGTATCCAAGAGGTTGAAGGCGTCACTTATGGTGCCTTTATTGTGCCGGGTTTAATCATGTTAAGTGTCATGACACAGGCAACATCAAATGGATCGTTTGGTATCTATTTTCCAAAGTTTATCGGAACGATTTATGAGCTATTATCTGCGCCGATTAGCTTTTTTGAAATTCTGTTGGGATATGTCGGTGCCGCCGCGACCAAGGCCCTGTTAATTGGATTGGTGATACTATTTACCTCAGCAGTTTTTGTTGATTTGGTGATACAAAATCCTGCCGTCATGCTTTTGTTTTTGGTGCTAACGTGTGTGTCATTCTCGCTGCTTGGTTTTATCATCGGAATTTGGGCAAAGAATTTTGAACAATTGCAACTGGTGCCATTGTTGGTGGTGACACCCCTGGTGTTTTTGGGGGGTGCGTTTTATTCGACGTCAATGCTGCCACCGATTTGGCAAACCATTTCCATGTTTAACCCAGTCGTCTACCTAATTTCGGGCTTCCGTTGGGCGTTTTTCGGGCTGGCGGATGTGCCAATTTTGTTCAGCCTTGTCGCCATTGGCGGATTTACCTCTGCCTGTATCGCCGTTGTCGCATGGATATTTGCAACGGGGTGGCGATTGCGCAGCTAATATCGTGATAATTTCACAAATTTTGGCAAAAGATTTTCCTGATGCCTTGTTTGTGAAGCATGTCGAGTCTACATGCGAGCCATGAAGTTACGCTTGCCCTTTTTAAAAAAAACAACCTCGGTCAATGTTGTGCGGTTGCATGGCATGATCGGGACAGGTGGTCGCAGTGCATTAAACGATGCGGCATTGGCCCAAGTGTTAGAGCGCGCGTTTTCCAAAGGAAAACCTGCAGCGGTTGCCATTTCCGTAAATTCACCAGGTGGATCGCCAGTTCAAAGTTCGCTGATCGGGTCACGTATTAGGCGCCTGTCCGAGGAGAAGGAAATCCCAGTTTTCGCGTTTGTAGAGGATGTTGCGGCATCTGGTGGGTATTGGTTGGCCTCTTGCGCTGATGAAATTTTTGCGGACCCTGCATCAATTGTTGGGTCGATCGGTGTGATCAGCGCAGGGTTTGGTTTGCAGGATTTTATCGCCCGCTATGGGATTGAGCGGCGCGTTTATACAGCAGGCAAGTCGAAATCCATGCTGGATCCATTCCGCCAGGAAAAGCAAGAGGACGTAGAACGCCTAACATCCATTCTGGGGGATGTGCATGATGTATTTATCCGGCATATAAAAACTGCGCGCGGCGGTAAGATTACACAAGATATTGATGTCTTCACTGGCGAAGTTTGGCTGGCTGAGCGTGCGAAAGAATTGGGTCTGATCGATGAAATTGGACATCTGGTCCCAACCCTAAAGGACCGATTTGGCGAAAAGGTCAAATTGCGTGTGATCGAACAGAAACGCTCATTTTCACAACGATTTGGCCTGTCAATTTCCGATAGTGTTGTTGGCACGTTGGAAGAGCGCATCGCACTCTCTCGGTTTGGTTTGTGATATGATTATCAAGGTTGTTTCAATATTTTTGGTCGGGATGGTTGTCCTTGCGATGTTTGGAAAACTACGATTTCCGGGACAGGGAAAATTGAATGCGCGGCGTTGCGGGAAATGTGGGAAATTCTTGATCAGCACCTCACAGTGCCGATGCAATAAGGGCTGATAAAATGGTTTGGATAATGTCCCTTGTGGGGTTGGTCATTCTTCTCCTATCAGGTGACTTGTTGGTGCGCGGTGCCGTGAACCTAAGTTTGCGCCTTGGGCTGCCCGCGCTAATTGTGTCCTTAACCATTGTGGCATTTGGAACGTCTGCACCAGAATTATTGATTGCGATCAGCGCGGTGGATGATGGGGCATCGGGCATTGCGATTGGCAATGTTATTGGATCGAATATCGCCAACGTGCTGCTGGTGCTTGGGATGCCCGCACTCCTGTCCACTTTGGACTTTTCAGAGTGCGATACACGACGAGATTTCTACATCATGCTTGGCGCGACCGTCGTATTTATCGCCCTTGCTGCCACAGGACAATTTGGATGGTGGCAGGGAGTCATTTTGTTAATCATGTTGGCAGGTTTTCTTGGGTCAGCGGTGTGGCGTGCTAATTGTCAAACAGGCGCTTCATCGACTAATGACGATGATCTTGAGGGCCTGAACCCCGAGTTACCCATGTGGAAGGTCTTGGGGTTTCTTCTGCTGGGGCTGATTGGTTTGCCTATGGGTGCGGATATTTTGGTTGATAATGCCGTTTATATCGCGCGTGCCTATGGCATAAGTGAAGAGGTTATTGGTCTAACTTTGATTGCAATTGGGACGTCGTTGCCCGAACTTGCAACAACAGTGATGGCAGGCCTGCGCAATCAGGCGGAGGTTGCATTGGGCAACGTTATCGGTTCCAACATTTTCAACCTATTGGGGATCATTGGTGTTACGACACTCTTTGATAAAATTCATGTGTCCCCCAGTTTCTTTGTCCTCGATATTTGGGTCATGCTGGCATCGGCGCTGGTTTTGATACCTTTTGTGTTTCTAAAATGGCGCATGTCTCGCACTATTGGGGCGTTGTTTCTGGGGGCCTACACGCTATATCTTGCATTTATGATGTAGGATAGGAGGCCAGTATGCGGGCATTAATCACGGGTGGTGCAAAACGACTGGGACGTGACATGTCGCTCTATCTTGCCAAACGCGGTTATGATGTTGCTGTTCATTACAATAGTTCTGATGATGATGCCCGTGCCGTGGTTGATGAAATCCATGCAATGGGATGTCGTGCAACGCATTTGCACGCAAATATCTTGGATGAAACCCAAGTGCAAACATTGGTGTCACGCGCTGCTACGGCATTGGATGGCCCGATCACTGTTTTGGTAAACAACGCGTCGATCTTTGAATACGACAACATAAAATCAGCGACGCGGACGACCTGGGACCGCCACATTGAAAGCAACCTTCGTGCTCCATTCGTATTGACGCAAAAATTTGCAGATCAAGTTCCGCACCCAAGTTTGGATGATAATTCCGAACCTGTTGCTGCGGGATTAATTTTGAATATGCTGGATCAAAGGGTGAAAAAACTTACGCCTGAATTCAGCAGTTATACAATTGCCAAAATGGGGCTGTGGGCCTTAACGCAAACATCTGCGCGTGCGCTCGCACCCAAAATCCGTGTGAACGCGATCGGCCCTGGCCCCACACTTCGCGGCGATCGCGAAGATCCTGTCCGATATCAGCATCAACGCGACAATACCGTCTTAAATCGTGGATCAAATCCCTCTGATATTTCGGCTGCACTTGGGTATTTCATAGATGCACCTGCCGTAACAGGGCAGCTTTTGTGCGTGGACGGGGGGCAACATTTGGGTTGGAAAACCCCAGATATTTTGGGGATTGTGTAGCGTGATCATGTCCAAATACGTTGAAGTTGTTCCACCTGTCAAAAAATTGTTTAAATAACTTTCATAAAAACTTAAGAAAAACAATAGTTTGGCAAAAATACTAAAAAATAATGAACAAAAACAAATACTTAATAAAATGCCTATTTTTTGTGCAAATTCACGAAGTGGCCTGAAATCAATGGAAAAATTGCTATATCAGAAAGTTATGCTCAGAGTTATCCACAGAAACAGTGGACAGCTTTTAGCTTGAATTCGACGTATAATCATTGCAGCGAAAACAGAATCAAGACTTCGGGTGTAGTTCAACTTCAATGGGAACCAGTTAATTGAGCCTTACGGGTGCAAATCTAATCCTAAAGTATGTTCGGCAAT
>Ga0255766_10000108_pt1 | contig 74296 bp, 79 predicted proteins | sample 071ome_23_FD_179966 | JGI IMG/M metagenome (GOLD analysis project Ga0255766, IMG submission 179966) | Coastal salt marsh microbial communities from the Groves Creek Marsh, Skidaway Island, Georgia - 071403BT metaG (version 2) | ecosystem: Environmental > Aquatic > Marine > Intertidal zone >...
AGTAAATATTTGGAGCCCAAGAAAAAAATTAGTTACTCATAAAAAATTAGATGCTAGTAGTTTTGAAGGGGAACGATCTTTTTCTGGGATAAGGAGATTAATAGTTGGTATAGACCCGGGTATGACGACGGGGGTTGCCATCTTAAATTTATCGGGGAGGTTAGTAACTTCATTTTCAAAGAAAAATTTATCTAAAGGGAATTTAATTAATGAGTTGGCAAGTTATGGGATACCAATATTAGTTTGTGCTGATGTAAAACCAGTCCCTACATTTGTGAGTAAATTTGCGGCAACATATAATATCAAGGTATTTACGCCTGATATAGAGTTGAGTAAAGAGAGAAAAAGATCATATGCAGATCAATTAATTGATAAACATAGAATTGACTCGCATGAGAGGGATGCAATAGCTGCTGTTTATTATGCATATAAGAAATATGATACTAATTTTAAGAAAATAAATAAGGAAGATTTATCGAATAAACAAAAAAATATTGCTAAAAGTTTGTTAGTTGAAGGGCTATCTGTTAAAGATAGCATTGCAGCTATAAAATTAATTTCTAAAAAAGAAACTGAAATTGAGGGGATATCAAAAGATAAAGACTATCATGAGAAAGATATGGAGTTGATAGGACGAGTAAGTAATTTATTGGAGGAAATAGTTTATCGGGAGGAAATAATTTATAATTTAAGAGCACATACGGGTAGAGTAGAGGCTCAGAATTTAATTTATAGAAAAGAGATTGATAGGTTGAGAAAAAATATGCAAAAAACTGAGATAAAAATTATAAGAGAGACTTTGAAGAATGAAATTATAGATGAAAAAGATAGATCATTAAAGGTGATAAAAAATGAAGCAAGAAATTTAAAACATGAAATTAGAAAATCCCAAGATCAGATTAATTCCTTGGAAAAGATGTTATGGGTTACTATGGATAATGGTGGCGTCCCAATAAAAATTTTGAGTAAATTTTCTAATGGGGCAATTAATGAGTTAAAGAGGAGTCAAAAATTACAGGATGGTGATATCCTATTAATATTAGATCCAACAGGAGGCGGCCCACAAACTGCTGAAAATTTGGCTTCGATAAAATTTGGGTTTATATTTTTGGAAAATTATAATCTACCTGAAGTTGCTTATGATATATTATTTGAGAAAGAGATACCCATACTAAGAGCTGAAAAATATAACATATTAAGATCTAATTATGTGGGTATTATAAATCAAGCAGATCTATTAAAAGCAAAAGAAGATTTTCAAAGTTATAGAAAAAATAGAATCAAATTAGAGAAATCTGAAAAAATATATCAAACCATAGAGAATTACAAATTTGAGAGAGAGAAAGAATTGAAAGATGATGTCAAAAATTATGATAATTATGAAGTAGATGAATATGAGTTAGAGTTCGATTAAATAAGATATATCTTCTGTCTTTGTGGATATTTTTTCATGGACTATATCATATTTCGAAAATATATTTTCGATTTGAATGGCAGCTTGAGATTTTGTGAGGAGGGTGAGAATTCCTTTTGAATTATCTGTAAGTGTAATTTTTAGTTTTTTAATTGATAAATTGAGATTTTTTGTGTTCTGATATGCTGTAAATGAAACAAAAGAATTAATAGAATTTTTTCGTATGGGTAGAAATTCTAGATCGGCTGCGATGGAAAGATATTTTCTAGTTTTTAGTCCAAATCTTATCATTTTTGATGATATGTCAATGTTAATTACAGGAACATTCGTAAATTCAGAAAAAATACCTGTACCACCACCTAAATCAAAAATTAATTCTGATTTGGGCATATATGACATTAGTAACATCATTTTATGTTTTTGAATGTTTGAATAGAATGAGTCGTAATTTTTAGAATATTGATCATAATATGAGATGGTATTAATTTTTTTATTCATGTTCAACCCTTGTATTGTTCTATGATTTAATTTCTTATTCGCTAATTGTATTTATAGATTATTGAATAATAGGTGAGAATGGGAAAAAGAATTTTTGGACTTTAATGAAGTATATTGATAGATATTAATAGAAATAATGTTATGATTAGTTTGTAGATAAATTATGAGTTCTTATCAAGATCAAATTCAAGAAATTGAGGAGGAAATAAGATCTACAAAAAAGAATAAATCTACTAATTCTCATGTTGGAAAATTAAAAGCAAAATTGGCCAGATTGAAAAGAGAACAACAAGATAAAATCATGGGAGGTGGAGGAGGAAGTAGTGAGGGATATGATGTTAAGAAATCAGGTGATAGTAGTGTTGCATTAGTTGGCTTACCATCTGTAGGAAAATCTACATTATTAAACAGGTTGACAGGTCAGGAAATTTCTGAGACAGGAGCATATGAATTTACAACACTTGAAGCGGTACCTGGAACTATGAAATATGAAGGTGCTAATATACAAATCATTGATTTACCAGGGATAATTTCTGGGGCTTCTAAAGGAAAGGGGATGGGTAAACAAGTGTTGTCAGTCGCAAGAGGAGCGGATTTGATATTAGTGACGGTAGATATTTTTAACGCAAAAAAACATCTTGATTTGATTGAAACTGAATTATTTCATGTTGGTATAAGAATCAATGAAAAAAAACCGGATGTGGTAATACAGAAAACAGAAAAAGGGGGTATTGCTGTCGCATCTACAAAAAAACTGACAAAAATTGATGAAAAAACGATAAAAACTGTGATGGGTGAGTATCGTATGTTAAATGCTAATGTTACAATCAGAACAGATATTGATGTAGAACAGCTAATCGATGTGTTAGAAGGAAATAGAGTTTATATCAAAGCATTCATTGTAGTAAATAAAATTGATTTGTTGAGTGAAGAAAAGAGAGAAGAGTTGTTGAATGATATCGATAATTCAATAGGAGTGTCGGCAGAGGAGGATGAGAATATTATGAATTTAAAAAATAGAATAGTTGGTACGCTAGAATTAATAAAAATATATTTGAAACCTCAAGGTGAAGAAGCAGACATGGAAGAACCTTTGATCATGAGAAAGGGGGTTGATATAGGTGATGTATGTGATAAGTTACATAGGTCATTTAGAAAGGATTTTCGATATGCCAGAATTTGGGGTAAGTCTGCAAAGCATGAAGGACAAAAAGTATCTATAAATCACATATTAGCAGATGAAGATATTTTGCAAATAATAAAAGAATTTTAAATTCTTATTATTTGGAATTATATATTTTTTAGAAGACATGTTAATTTATATTGAAAAATATCTCTTATTATGAGGTTAGTTACAGTTCATTTACCTGTTGAATTTTTAAGAGGGCTTGACGAATTAGTACGTTTACAAAAATATTCTACTCGGTCTGAAGTAATTAGAATTGCGATAAGAGATTTATTAAAAGAAGAATTATGGCATGATCAACTAATAGAGTCTATATCTGAAGAATTAGAAAATACTTCTTAAATTTTTAAAAAGTGTCGGGGGAGGGGTTCGAACCCTCGACCTCTAGATTGCTCATCTGATTAGATCCAGCCAATATCGAAAGACTATGAGTCTAGCGCTCTAACCGGCTGAGCTACCCCGACTTAGATTTGATTTTTTACCAATTCTAACCCTTTTCCAATTCTAACTTTGGCAGGGGTAGGTAATTTTGATATTGCTTTTCGAATACAAAACATTGCTTCTTTTACATGTCTTGGCTCTACTCGGACAGTTAACAATTCTTGATTTGCTTTTACCCTAGCGGCTCTGTCTGCAGGTTTACCAAAAGATCTTCTCATTCCATCTTGCATACGATCGGCACCGGCAAAAGCCATCATTTTATTTTCTCGAAGCACATGATGGGGGTGAGTTCTTACTCTGAAATGATAATTTTCTCTACCTACTCTTTTGAGTAAGTGTCGATTTACTGCTTGTCTTGAAGCTTCAATTGCCATATGTCTGATTTGGCAGGCTTCTTCATTTACTAAATGTATTTCTACGGAGAAATCTTTGGATTTATTTCCCATATCATACATAACTATTTTACTGCCTGGTATACCTCGCACATATTTTTTAGTACGGGTATTTGCTGGCCCTCTAACTTTTGTATAACATCTTGCTGGTCTTTTTCCCATAATATCACCTTAAATTATCGAGCTGCATAAGCTATACGCTCCAACTCTTGTTTTTTTCTCACACCTGCAGAACTTGTTTCATTTCTTGCAGCTGCTATTAATTCATCTGCTATAACTTCAGTTAATGATTTCACAGTTGAAAATGTTGAGCCTCTGATACCTTCAGTTAAAAATCTTAAAGCTAAATCGACTCTTCTTAAAGGAGCAACATCTACTGCTTGATGATTTGCAACTCCACCAAATGAAACTCTTGTTGTTTCCTCTCTAGGAGCTGCATTTATGACTGCATCAACTAAGACTTGTATTGGGTTTTGATTGGTCTTAAGATTGATTAATTGGAATGCTGCATCCATTGAGTTCATGATCAAGGTTTTTTTACCAGTATTATTACCTGGGCGCATTAATTTATTAACAAATCGCTCAACAATATTTACATCTAGTTTTTTAAATCTTTGAGCACTGTGTCTACCACTTGAATGAGGGAATAAAATTGGTTTTAGGTTAACATATCTTTCTAGGCCCATATCTGCGACTTCGACATCTTGCATTGACCATTTTTCAAAAAGTAAAAGTTCCATGATTTTTCCTCTTATTTTATTTATCTCTAATTTTGAATATTAAATAAGTTATTATGTTGCACACGAGATTGAATAAATCTAATCTATTAGTATGTTAATAATTTAGTTTGATTGTAAGTTATTTTTGATTAAATGATTGTATTAAAATTATTTTTCTTGAACTGACATTACTACTCCGACAGCTACAGTTTGACCCATATCCCTAATAGCAAATCTTCCTAATTGTGGTATTTCTTGGAAGTTCTCTACTACTGTTGGTTTTACTGGTCTCATAACTACGGTAGCACGATCACCATTCTTTAGAGTTGTAGGATTTGCAACTTTTATGGTTCCTGCTTTTCCTGCAGTATATTTTTCCTTAATTTCCATGAAGGTACAAGCAACTTGTGTAGTACCTGCGTGAATTACGGGAGTATATCCAACGGGTATAACTGTTGGGTGTCTGATAACAATAACAGTTGCAACAAAAGTTTCTGCTACTTTTGGTGGTTTTTCAACAGTACCAACTACTTCTCCTCTTTTAATTTCATTTTTGGCAATTCCTTTTACTGCAAAACCAACATTGTCTCCTGGTTCTGCCATTGGAATTTCTTCATAATGCATTTGAATGGTATTGACTACGGTTGTTTTTCCAGAAGGAGCAAATACAACTTTGTCACCTGGTTTCATTACACCGGTTTCTACTCTTCCTGATGGAACTGTTCCGATACCTTGAATTGAATATACATCTTGGATTGGTAATCTTAGAGGTTTAGAGGTTGGTTTTTCTGGAACTTTTAAGCTATCAAAAGCTTGTAAAATTGTGGGTCCAGTGTACCAAGGCATTTTATCTGATTTGTCTTTTAGGTTATCACCTTCGAGACCAGAAACTGGAATAAATTCTACTTCATCTAAGTTCCATGCCATTTGTTTGTTTTCTACTAAAACACGACTCATTTCTTCTTTGATTTCTTTATATCTGCTTTCTTCCCAACCGACAGTATCCATTTTATTGATTACGACGACTAGTTGGCCTACACCCAAAGTTTTTGCTAATAATGCATGTTCTTTGGTTTGACCTTGATCACTGATACCTGCTTCAAATCCTCCTTTTTCTGCACTTACTACTAACATAGCTGCATCGGCTTGTGAAGTTCCTGTTATCATGTTCTTTACAAAGTCTCTGTGACCAGGGGCGTCAATAATTGTGAAGTCATATTTTTGAGTACCGAATTTGAAAAATGCGATGTCAATAGTGACACCTCTTTCTCTTTCTTCTTTTAATTTATCTAGTACCCAAGCGAACTTCCAACTTGCTCGACCCATACTCTCAGATTCTTGTGCAAATTTTGCTATTTTTCTATCATCTACTGCACCTGAAAGGTATAGGAGATGACCTGTCATTGTAGATTTTCCATGATCTACATGACCGATAATTACTAAATTTAAGTGTGGTTTGTCTGCCATATTTGTTCCCCTGATAGGTGTTTAGCAAATCAAGTTTTCTTATGCTTATTTTTAAAAGTGTTTTTACAAAACAGTGAAAATTTAGGACTCTCCCTAATATAATAGGTTAGAATGTGAAATATTTATACAATTTAAGTTGGTATTGAAAAAAATTCTCTGAATTCTATTGATTTGTATCCTGGTACTATGTCTGAAATATCTTTAATAACTTCTGATTTTGCAAATTGTATAAATTCGTAAAATCTTGCCTCTTCTGGGATATTTACAATTACTTTATCTTTTTCAATATTGACTTCCATACTATCTAAATTTGCCCCTGGAATTCTTCTTTTTATTAATTCTTTTATTTTGTTTTCATCTCCCTTTATTTCTTCATGAATTTTAATTGTGTATTCAATATCTTTGCCTGCTAAAACATGATTATAATCCATTCTAACTCTACTTGATGTTACAGATAGCACAGTACCTGTTTGTGAGCCTATTGTTACTCTTTGACCTATTGATGGATTTATATTTATTTTTTGAAATTCACGTCTTGCTACCAATTTTATTTTGGATGGGTCTTTTGGACCATAGGCATCTTTGGCTTCTATAAGAGTTGTTAAATCATCGCCTACCTTGGCTTGAGCGATTTGTTCTTCCAAACCCAACGGTATCCAATTTTTACCTAAAACTACCAACATTGGTTCATAAGATTTATGTTTTTTATAAATATTTTCGGATTTAGCTATCTCTTCGTTTGTTGTATCAAAAATTTTTTGAGAGTCTTCAGGGTTTACATTTTCTGTAAGTTTTGCTGTAAAATCAATTTTTATCATAGCTTCTTTGTCAATCATTGATAATCCTCTAACTATAAAAAAGATTGATATTGGTTTTAATAACACTTGTTATTATTATCAAGTTGTTATCATTATTATTTTATTCAAGTCGTAGGTACATCCCGATATCAATAATTGGAATTAGCATATTGTCTTTAATTTTACATAATGCAATTAATCTTTTATGAGAATCTTCTACAATTATGGGATTTGAAAATTTTTTATTATTCTCTATGTTTTTACCATGGCTTAAAGATAAGATATGTTTTCTGTTATTAATTATTTCTTTTTTAATATTAGTAATAATTGAAAGAGATGAGGGGTGTGGTTGAAAATTATTTGTTGACTCAGATATTATAAAACCATCATTATGATTTGAATTTGAATAAGTATGATATTTTATTTTGTTTATCGTTATTGACGAATAGAACCCATTTTTTAAAGTAATGGGAGTGCCTGTAAAATTAGAAAATTGTTGTTCTAAAAATTCATGGAGGTTGTCAGTCATAATTTTTCCATCCTGCTAATAAAGAAACCATCACAAAGATGTTCATGTGGGTAATAACGTGTACCTAATAATTTATTTTCTTTTTTCGATAAAATTCCAGGAGATTTTTGAGTGTGAAAACGAACTTGGTTTGAAAATTTTTCCACCACATTCTCATTTTCTATTGTACTAATAGAACATGTTGAGTAAACACAAATGCCTCCTGGTTTTAACATTTGAATAGCTTTGTTAAGTAATTGAATTTGAATATTTTGTAGTTGGATTGAACTTGAAATGTTTTTAGTATTACGTATTGTTGGTTTAGAAACGATAAGACCGTTGCCTGAACATGGAGAATCCAATAAAATTTTATCTAAATTATTTAAGCCTAATTTTCGTCCATCTTGATTTAGATATTTTATCGTATGTGAATTATTTCTAGAGAGGTTATAGATTAATTGTCTATATCTTTTTGTTGATATATCATTTACATATAAAGTGCCTTCGTTTTCCATTCTTTGATTAATAAAAGCTGATTTATTTCCTGGAGATGCAGCCATGTCTAAAATAATTTCTCCCGGTTTTGGATCTAATTCACTAACAGAATACATTGAGCCCAAACCTTGAGGCATAATTTCACCACATAGATATGTTAAGGAAGAACCTAATTTATTGGAACCTTTAATGATGTTAATGCCTTCAGGGATGTTTTCTATGGGCTTTGCAATGATTTTTTCTTCTTTCAATTTTTGAATTACAGTTTTTCTATCTGATTTTAAAAAATTTACTCTAGCGGTTTGAGTTAGGTCTTTTGGGGTCATTTGAAGTGTTTTTACGGTGTTTTCTTTTCCGATTAAAGATATAAATTCACTAACTATACTAGCATTCGTATTGAATTTTAGAGATAGTTTTTGAATTGATCTTTTATCTAGTGTGCTCATAATTTACCCGTCAGTTAACTGTGTATAGAGTTAATCTTTTAATTTGTTTGTTATAAGTGATATCAAGATTAAAAAAATTAAGGATTAAGGAGGGAATAATTATGAGAAAGGGTTTGGGTAAAAATGAAATATTGGAGGATAAAATAAATAACTTTTGTATTTTATCACATGTAGATCATGGTAAAACAACTTTGTCTGATTATTTTTTATCGTTTGGAAAGAAGATACCTAAATCCATGGTTGGGAAAATAAGGGCACTTGATTATTTAGATATTGAACAAAGAAGAGGGATAACAGTTGAAAATAGTATTATGAATATGATTGTTGAAGGAGATGGAGAAGAGTTACTTAATTTAATTGATACCCCAGGTCATTTAGATTTTTCGGGTAACATAACTGATACTTTATTTTTAGTTGATAATGCAATTATAATTATAGATATTATTGAGGGATTTATGCCACAAACCCAATTTGTTCTGAGTCAGGCGATTAAAAATAATCTAAAATTAATAATATTCATTAATAAAGTTGATAGAATGTTTACTGGTTTAAGTGAGAATATTGAAGATATTGAGTATAAAATTAAAGAAATAACAGATAAGGTGGAATGGTTGTGTAAGTTTGATAATTATGGAGGAGTCATACCAACTGTGAAAAATGGTTTGGTCATTATTGGTTCAGCGAAAGATAATTGGGGGATTAATATTTCTTTAGCTGAAAAAAAATATGGATTAAAACATGTAATGGAGAATTATAGAACTGGGCAACCAAATGAAAATATTAGCATTTATGGAAATATGTATGAATTATTTTTGAGTAAATTTAGGAAGGCAAGTGAAAGAAAATTAAAAATATTTGAGGATGAAAAAAATGAGGATCTAAAAATATTAACTGTGGGTAGAAAATATATAGATGAGGATGGGGGAATTTATTCTATTGCTAAAGTTGAAAATGGAGAATTATCGAATGGTGAGGAGTTATTTATCTTGTCTACAAAAAGTAAAGTTAATGTTTTGGATATGAAATTGATTGAGGGGAAAAAATTATTGAGTATAGAGAGAGTTGGGAAGGGTAATATCATTTGTATAAAGGCGGATCCGATGTTACCTGTCGGAGAGACTTTAATATCGGAAATTATTGATGTTAAGGAAGTTCAAATGCCAGTAGAGTATGAACCGACAATTTCAATATCTATTGAGCCGAAAAATTATGATCAAATTGAAAATTTGATAAAATTATTGGAAATTCAGATGATATTAGATTCTAAATTTAAATATTTTCAAAGTAAGGAGACTGGTCAATTAGTTCTTATGGGTTTGGGGAGATTACATCTAGAAGTAAAACTTGAGGAAATTAAAAAAGAAGGGATTGATATTTCATATTCTCAAATTGAAGAGATAACATATTCTAAACCATTTAAAGATGCAATAATATTAGATGAGAAAACAAGTATGAAACTAATTTATGATGAAAATTATGTTAGTGATAAATACATATATTCTGATGAAAGAGAAAATTTTCTTATGATATGGGATGATAATGAATTTTTAAATAAAGACGGGGTAAAAAATGCATTTTATAATTTTTTAAATTATGAAAATCCAGCGAGAGAAAAGTTGCGTGAAGTAAAAATTAAAATTGAATATACTGGTGATGAAAAATTTAACTATGAGGATAGTATTGTGTTCATTATAAAATTATTAAGAAATTTATACGAGATAGCAAATTTTGAAAATGTTAGACCGATGCATTATGTTGAGATCATAGTTGATAAAAATAAAATAGGTGGGGTTGTAAATATTATAAAAAAGGAAAATGGATTGATAAGAAAAATTTTAGATGATGAAGAAATGGGGAGAGTTGAGTGTATTGTACCTGTTAATAATAATGATTTAATTGATATGATTAGAAAAGAAACCGGTGGACTTGTTGTTTGGAATATAATTAGAATGGAATATGTAAAAAAATAGCTGGTTCAGTACTCAAGATATTCATCATAATTCAGATTGGCTAGATACATCATCACCAGCAATATTATGATAAAAATATAGATTTAATAATATTTTTGAAATTGATTGATTGAAATTATTGTTAAAAAAATAAATGTAGATAGATAAAGAATTATAAAATAACTACTTTAATAATTATAGAGGATAAATATGAGCTTTGATATGATGTGGATTGAAAAATATAGACCAAAAACAATAGATGAGATTATTGGTCAAGATGAAACAAAAACAAGATTAAAAGGTTTTGTCGAGGCAAAATCATTACCCCATTTATTGTTTGCAGGACCACCAGGGACCGGAAAAACGTCGACAGTTATTACATTGGCTACAGAGATTTTTGGAGAAGGGAACATATCTGGGAATTTACTAGAGTTAAATGCATCTGATGATAGAGGGATAGATATTATAAGAAATGAAGTTAAGGATTTTGCGAAAACCTTGCCAATTGATGCTCCTTTCAAAATCATTAGTTTAGATGAGGCTGATGCATTAACTTCTGCAGCTCAACATGCATTAAGAAGAACTATGGAAAAATATGTATCTTCATCGAGGTTTGTTTTATTATGTAATTATCCTGGGAAAATAATCGAGCCAATACAATCAAGATGTGCATTTTTTAGATTTCAAAGATTAGGAGATGATGTTATTAAGGAACAGATGGAGTATATTTCAAAACAAGAAAATGTTGATTATACAAGTAAGGGTTTGGATATGTTAGTAAAGGTAAGCAATGGTGATTTGAGAAAGGCAATAAATGTGCTTCAGGCCACTGCTGCTACTGGAGGCAAAATTGAAGAAACAAGTGTATTGGAAACTGTTGGTGGGGTCGATCCTAATGAAATTGAAAAATTACTAAATGTGGCCAGAAATCAAGAGTTTGATCGAGCAAAAGGAAAACTACAAGATTTAATTTTTGTGAGAGGGGTGGCTGGAAGTGATATAATAAGAGAAATTAATTCAAATATTACTAAAATGGATTTTTCTGATGAGTCTAAATTGAAAATTATAGATAGGTTAGCAGAGGTTGATTTTAGACTGACTGAGGGAGCATCGCCAGATATACAAATTGCTGCTTTATTGGCTCATATAGGTACTTTAGATTAAATTTCAAAATGGGAAATTTAAAGTAATTGATTTTGCAAAAAGTGATTTTTGGAATTCTTCTTGATGAAATTTATTAAGTCTAGTTATTGATTTTTTATCTATACTCCATTTGAGGGGAGGATTATATGTGATATCTTGTAAAAATAGAAGTTCTGCGGGTGCAGATTTTATATCAATTGAGTCTTTTGAATTAAGATATTTCTTTGGATAATCATTGTTGTATCTGTGATCTAAGATAAAACCAATCATTCTTCTAATTTGTTCCCTACCAAATTTGTTGCCATTTATTTCTATTATATGGAAATCGTCATTTTTCAAATGAGTTATGGAATAGATTGTTGATTTTGGGTCATATTGACCTGCACCATGTTTTTTAATGAAAGCTGTAAAATCATGAGTGCCTAAATAATCTTGTAATTTATCTAGTTGGTTTGGATCTTTAATCAATATTTTTGGAAGGTAATATCGGTATTTTTTATGAATGGCTTTTCTTGGATTGAAATTTGATGAAATTTGTATGAAAGACCAAATGGTAATATCTTTAGGTAAATAGTAATTCAATTGAGAGAGGTTTGGTTTTTTGATACAATTAATGAAAAATATATTTGAAATTGCATTAACTCCATGATCTGTTCTACTGCAACCTTTGTAATTATTTTCTTTAAATGAAAGTATTAATTTTGCCTGTATAAATGATGATTCTATATGGTTTTCTATGGTTTGACCGTTAGGTTGTCTTTGAAAACCCTGATAATTTTTCCCGAGATAATAAACTTTGAATAAGTAAGATTTCATGGGAGATCACAAATTTTATTTATATTTTTTAGTTAGTTGAAAGCTAATGAATGGTGAGATAATGGCGAATAGAGAGATAGGTATAATGGCGTACAAAGACCATCCAATACCATCGCCCGTTAATAAATCAATTATGAGTAGAAAGAGACAAGTTGAGATATTGAAAGGTAATGAAAATAACCATGTTTTGTATATTGTGGGGGGAACGGTTTTATTTTTAGTAGTGTGATGATTTGGTTTCATTTTTAGAAGCGCTCCACATTCTATACAAAATTTATCTGAGGGGAGGTTTGGTTGGTTACACTGATCACATTTTGATTTTGTAGTGGGGGTGATTTTGGATGACATGCTACTATAAGACATATTATATTCGGAAAAGATTGTATTTATTTGTTATCGATATAGTTAAAGTTGAAAGTTGAGTTTAATAATTTATGATATGAAGAATATATTAAAAATATTCGAAGTCTGTATAAATTTGGAGATTGAATTTAGTTTATGAATAGTGATATCTTTGATGATTTGCCTGATCACTTAAAGGATGCAATTAGAGATATGATGAAAAGGATACAAGAGATTGATCCTGATGAATTAGAAAAAATGATGAAGCAAATTTTTGGAGAAGATTTTATTGATAAAATGAAAGATATGCCATTTTCGGGAGCAACGGGTGGATTTCCTGTTGATCCAAACCTTGCAAAAGAATTTGAGACCATGATGAAAAATATGATGAAAGAAGATGGGTCAACTGTTGAGGTTGAAAAAGAGCTAGTTGTTGAAGAACCATATTATGAAATATCACCTGAGATAGAGGGGGAGGGACAAATTGTTGTTGAGTTACCGGGGGTGGAGGATGTGAGACAAGTTAAATGGGAAAGATCAACATATGGAATTGATCTAACTGCGGAAAGCAAGGAGCAAAAATATGCAGTTGATATTCCTTTATCAGAGAATATAAAATTGAAAGATATGTTTGCATCTATGAAAAATTCGATTTTTATTTTACCGTATAAGAGTGAATAATATGGATATTAGTGTAAGTTTTGATGATGCAACTAGAAGATTAGGAGATCTACAAAAGAATGATATAATCGATTTTGAGTCACAGTTTATTAATAAAGATACATTTATGGTTTTATCAGTCGAAAAAGATGAAGAGATACCAGTTATATTATTACAATTATGGCAGTTTAGGGGTGGATATAATCATGCTGTAAAAAATGTAATGGAGAATGATTTAGGGGTCAATACTCCCGTGCCATATTATGAACCAATAAAGAGTATTGGGGTTGTTGAAGAAATAGTTAATCATAGGCCCAAAGAAAGTGGATTTTCTAAAAAAGAAGAAATGTTTTTTGATCTTTGGCCAGAAAAGACTTCTGATGTAAAAGATGAAATATTTGAAATACCTTATGAGATAATAATTCGTTTTGAAAATGATGAAATTAAGAAATATATATTGCCTGTTTGGACTCCAATACAAAGACTGCCCATAGACAAGGTTAAAGTAGGTTCTGTTCTAGAAGTTTGGCAAGCTAATGGAATTGAAAATATTATGAGAGTGTTACAAGTTTAGTTTTTTTGAAATAATAATTTTCCATCTTTATACACATCCGTTATTAAATTCTGATCTATTTTGGAAACAAATTCAGATAAATTATTTGACTTAATTAAAATGAATGTGGCTTTGGAATTTATAGTTAATTTTTCTTGTGCGTGCCCATATATGCTTTTGTATGATCCGATTGTTGCTGCTTTCATTGCATTGATTGGGGTTAGTTTGTATAGATACACTGCCATTCGAATAACAGTTTGCATTGAGGTAGTCCAATTATTTGGGTTAAAATCAGTACCTAATCCAATATCTACATTTGTATCCTTAAATCCTTGAGGGTAAGATTTTGTGAATAATCCTAATGTAGCCGTGGGCATAAACATGGCTACTACATTATTTGAAGAGAGAGTTTCAAAATCATCTTGTTTTGCATGGAGCAGATGATCTGCAGATAACATGTCATATTTCTTAGAGGCAATTTTTGCAATTCCTGTATATGCAATTTCTTCTGCATGCACTTTTATTGGTAATTTATAGTGTTGAGATTGGTCAAAAATAGTTAGAGTGTCGTCAATTGTAAAAGCCCCTTTATCACAAAAAACATCAGTTGATGTTGCCAAGTTATGTTTTGCAACATATGGTATCATTTCATCTATGATTTCGTTTACATAATCTTTGGGAGAAATATCTTTTGGATAGACATGAGCTGCAGCAAAGGTTGGTGAAATATCAATTTGATGTAATTGGTTGGCTTGATTTATTATTTTTAAAAGACGAATTTCCTCAGATGTTGATAAACCATACCCAGTTTTAATTTCTACATTAAGAGTTCCTTGTTGTAACATTAAATCCAGTCTATTCATAACTAAATGTAATAATTCTTCGTCAGATGCATCTTTTGTTTGTTTAACTGTTTTATGTATGCCTCCACCTGATTCAAGAATTTGTGAATATGTTAAACCATTTAATTTTTGGCTTAGTTCATTGAATCTATTTCCTGCAAAAATCAAATGAGTATGACCATCTACAAATGGGTGAGATAGAATTTTACCAGAACCATCAATGGATTTGTGGTTAATTTTATTTTTAGTTATGTTTATTATTTTTCCATCTGATACTTCAATGTTGATAGGGCCTTTTGTAAAATTATATCCATCAAATAATCCGGATAGATTGGTAATCCAAAAGTCCATAATGGTTAAATAAGTGGATTGTTATTATATTTTATTCAATATTTTTGGATTTATATACAGAAATGTGAAGTAACTTTAATTTTAATATTGCACAGGTAGATATAGGTAGATAATAATTGAAAGTACTTAATATTGGAGACGAGTTAGATATTAATGATTTTATTGAATGGTTAGAAAATGGAAATCAAGTTAAAATAACTGATTTGGCAATTAAAAAAGTACAAGATTGTTATGAGAGTTTGAAAATATTAAATCTAAAAGAAGAGCCTATTTATGGTATATCAACTGGTTTTGGACAATTTCAAAATAAATGGATTGAGCTTGATAAACAAGGAGAACTACAAGTAAATTTAATTAGGTCTCATGCTGTGGGAGTCGGAAATCAAATAGATAGAAAAATTGTAAGAATAGCGATGGTATTATTATTAAATTCATTAACAAAGGGGCATTCTGGCGTAAAATTGGAAACTGTCAAATTATTGGAGAGTTTTATTAATAAAGATATAATACCGGTAACATATGAAATTGGTAGTTTGGGGGCTTCTGGTGATTTAGCTCCTTTAGCTCATATTGCCTTGACATTAATTGGAGAGGGAGAGGTAAATTATGAGGGGGGGATAATGGCAACAAAGGAGGTCATGAAGATCGTGAATTTAAAACCTTTAAAATTAGAGGCCAAAGAAGGTTTAGCTTTGATTAATGGTACTCATTTTGTGACTGCTTATGCTGTTGAATTATTTAGAAGAAGTAAACAATTAATCTTAACTTCATTAATGGGGGCATCTTTATCACTTGAAGCTTTGAGAGGAACAGATGTTCCTTACGATGAGAACATAGCAAATTTAAGAAGACATCATGGACATAAAATGGTCTCTATGATTATGCGGCAGATGTTGAAAAATAGTAAAAATATAAAATCCCACTCTCATCATAGTTCTCATGAAAAAACACAAGACCCATATTCATTAAGGTGCCTACCTCAAGTGGTTGGAGCAGTATGGGATGGGTTTGGTTATTTAGAAAAAACACTAAATGTAGAGATCAATTCCGTTACGGATAATCCGTTATTATTTGTTTCTGAGGATAAGGTATTATCTGGGGGGAATTTTCATGCAGAACCACTAGGTTTACCTTTAGAGATGATTATTATTGGTTTAATAGAAATTGCAAATATAGCTGAAGCTCGTGTATCAAAATTAGTGGACCCTTATGTAGATGAATTACCTTCTTTTTTAGCAGGAGAACCTGGTTTAGAGTCAGGTTATATGATCGCACATTATACGGTAGCAAGTTTACTTAATAAATTAAGAGGATTGGGGATGCCAAATCTTGTTGATAATATTCATGTTAGTGGTGGGCAAGAAGATCATGTTTCAATGGCAATGAATACTGCGACAAGGAGTATGAAGGTATTAGAAATGGTGGAAGACATAATAATTTTTGAAATTATGATGGCAGTAAGGGGTTTAAATTTAGTTCAACATGATGAATTATCTTTGTATTTGTCAAATATGTTGAATTTTATCAATGAAAAAATAGAATTTATTGTGGATGATCATGTAATTAGAAATGTATTTGTCGATTACAAAGAATTAATGGTTATGGAGAAGTATAAAGAGATTTTAAATAATTTTGAGAATTATCCTAAATCATTTTTATGAAATCATATAACATTATCAATATGATGACGCTACATAAACTTTTGATGCTTTTGGTTCATTACATACGACACATGGACCGGTTGATTTTTCGGTGATATCATTACGCTCACCCAATATACCTGCAGAAAGGTTTTCTTTTATTTTTGTTGCGCAGTCTAAATTATTACACCAGTTGGTGGCAACTATTGCGTTTTCATTAGACAAGATGTTTGTCAATTCATCAAAAGTGTTAGCTGAGCGCATATAATTTTCTAATGTTTTATCTGCTCGTTTTTTTAGATTAATAGAAATATCTTCCATGATTGATGATATTTCATTTTCTAAATCTTGGAGAGATACTGATTGTTTTGATCCGTCATCCCTTCTGACTAACATTGTTGATGCATTTTGTACGTCTCTTGGACCAATTTCCAAACGAATGGGGACTCCTTGCATTTCCCATTCTGAAAATTTCCAACCTGGAGTATATTGATCTCTTAAGTCAGTATGTATGCGATATCCCCATGAGGAAATATCATTTTCTAGTTGTTTGACTGCATTAAGTACTTCTTCTTCTTTATTTTTGAATAAAATAGGAATTATGACAATTTGAACGGGTGCAATAATTGGTGGTAAAATTAAGCCTTGATCATCTCCATGTAAGGAAAGTACACCTGCAATTAAACGAGTACTTATTCCATATGAGGTTTGATAGACATGTTTTGTTTCACCATCTTTGTCAAGGAATTTTACATCAAATGCTTTTGAAAAATTATTGCTTAGATGATGTGTTGTTCCAATTTGTAATGTTTTTCCATTTGGTAGTGGAGAGTCATAAGCAATAGTATATTCTGCTCCTGGAAAAGTATCATGTTTTGGGCGTTTAAATACCATGTATGACAAACATAGTGCATCAAACAATGATTGATAAATCATCATTGATTCTTTGACTTGAACCGCTGCTTCATCAAATGATGCATGACAGGTATGAGCTTCAGACCAGAAAAACTCTCTATCTCTGAGTAAGGGACGTGTTTCTTTGGTATCCCAACGAATTATATTGCACCATTGATTATATTTTAATGGGAGATCTGCATGTGAGTGAATCCATTGGGCATACATATGATACATGATAGTTTCTGATGTTGGGCGTAGAGCGACCTTTTTGTTAAGTTTTTTATCACCAACATGAGTTACCCAAGCGACTTCTGGAATAAAACCTGAAAAATGCTCGGTTTCCATTTCCAAAAATTCTTCTGGAATAAACAAGGGGAAATATGCATTTTTATGATTTGTTTTTTTAAATTGAATATTCATAAAATTCTTGATGTTTTCCCATATTTCATATCCATTTGGCATTAAAACATTTGATCCTTTGATAGGTGTTCTTATATCTACAATTTTTGCACGTAAAAGAATTTCAGAGTACCAATTAGAAAAGTCGGAGCGAGGGTTATCAAGAGGCATTATATATTCTCATATGTAATTTATCATTTAATTAGCTTGTGAAATTGAGTTATTAATTATTCAAATTAAGAATTTTTAGTGAAAAAAAAATGGGCTCGGCCGGAATTGAACCGGCGATCTCTTCGGTGTAAGCGAAGCGTCATAGCCCCTAGACCACGAGCCCTTTTTTTACAAATCTTATAGAAAATAGTTCTTATTAAATTTCATGATAAACTTAGATGTAATTTGAACTTATATTGAAAAGTAAAAAGTATGACCCAGCCGGGATTTGAACCCGGGTCCACGAGGACCAATGAAATGAAATCTAAATTTTATTTCTTGAAAGCCCGCGATGATTGGCCGAGCTACACCACTGGGCCATTGTGCAGTGTGTGCATTTTTTAATTTATTATAATCCATTTTAAATATGAAGATAGGATATTCTTGAGGATAATAAATTAATTCACCAAAAGATACTCTATTTCATATGTATAAACTAAAGATATAAATTAAATTGGATGGACGTTCGTATGATTGGGCTTGTAACTCAGCCTGGTTAGAGTGGCCGGCTCATAATCTTTAACCTAAAGATGTGAAACCGGTTCGTCCGGAGTTCAAATCTCCGCAGGCCCATTTATTGAGTTAATATATTGTGTTGTGAGGTATGAATTATGAATTTTTGTGATGATTGTGACTCTTTGATAAAACCAAAAAAAGATGACAATGGTATAGTTAGAGACTATTGTGGTGATTGTGGTGAATTTAAAGGAGAGGAAACATCTGAAAGTACAGGTAGCATTGCAATACCAAATGAAGCAAGAGAAGAATTAGAGGAGGATCCAGAGGGAGGTAAATTACTAATATTGGATGAGGATGACGGGAGAACTGTTGGAAGACCATCAAGAGAAATGTTTTGCTCAAACTGTCAATCAATGCAAGATATAGAATATTGGGAAATACAAACTCGAAGTGCGGATGAGTCTGCTACAAGATTTTTCAAATGTTTGGAGTGTAAAAAACAATGGAGAGAATATGATTAGAGGTAGTTATTTTTGGAAAAAATAAGTAGTGAAAATATAGGCGCAATTGATGTAAAATTAGATGAATTAAAAATTGGAAGGTATAAGGTAAAAATAATAGGGGTGATTTTGAAAGTAGAAATAGAAAAAGTTGTACTGAGTGTAGATAAAAAAATTATAGAATTGAAAAATTCAAGGTTAAGCATGGATGGTTTATCTCCGAAGCTTTGGGGGAGATTTATTGTAGATCTAGAAGTAAAAGAAAATGGATATGAGGGAGAAATAATTGCATGGAATGAATTTGATAAAGGGTTATTGGATAAATATTGGAAATTGATACTTTTGGAAAGAAGAGTTCCTGATTGAATATAATTGGTGCTATACTATTTTTATTATTGTTTTCTAAAAGATCATTATGTCAAATCATATTATTATATTATTAGGGATTTTAGCATTATTATTAATTTGGTTATTATATGGGTTTCGGAGTTTAGGGGAGCTACCGCTTAATAATCCCAAAACATATTTGAAAAATAAGAGGGGTGATGGTAAAGAAATAGTTGTGTTGATAGGAGACAGTCTTACTCATGGAAATGTACAGCCTAGTTGGGTCAATAGTATGAGAAAAAAGATGGGAGAGGATTTTGAATTTATTAATGCTGGTATAAATGGTGAAACTACGAATGATGTATTAAATCGAATAAATGAGATATTAGCGTGTGACCCAAATATTGCTACATTATTGATAGGGAATAATAATTTAATGGGGTCGTTTGAAAGAAATGAGCGGAATTATAAAAAGAGTAAACAAGTTGAATGGTCAATTAATGGGTTTGAGAATGAGTATCGTATGATTGTGAAAAGATTAATTGAAAATAATATTACACTTGCAGTAAGTTCTTTGATGTCATATGGTGAGGAAATTGGGTCCGATGAATTTGAAAGAACTAGAGAATATTCTAAAATTATAAAGAAAATAGCAGACGAATTTAGTTTATATTATATTCCTTTATTTGAAGAAATTGAGAAGTATTTGATTGAAAAAGGAGGAAATACAAATTTACCAAAAATTGAAAATGATAGTTTGATAATGCTACAAAATTTTATGATTAAAAAAATATTATTAAAACAATCTTGGGATAAAATTTCGACTGATAGCAGGTTCAAGGTAACTTTAGATCATATTCATTTTAACAATTATTCTGCCAATTTGATGGAGAGTATGGTAAGCGAATTTATTAAATCAAAATGAAATTTTTTAAAATTAAAAATATCTAATTGATTGCTTTTTTATCATAATTGAATTTTATACAATTATCAAGTCATAATTTTTATACGTTAAGATTAAATAATCATTATAGGTATTGTAAATGGAATTACATTTAGAAGATGCAAAATTGATGAAGTCTATAATTGACCCTATGATTCCTGTTGGTGAAGACCTATATATTGAAATATCAAAGGATGGTTTCAGAGCAAATTGTAAAGGGATTGCAAATGCATGGTCAACAGATGCTGTTTTGAGGAAAGTCTTATTTTCAAAAATTGAAGTAGAAGGTACAGAAACCTATTATTTGAAATTAAAAGATTTTGCGGAGTTTATGAAAACAGTGCAAAATGATGATAAGTTGGTAATAAGTGAAAATAAAGATAAGGGTGCTTTAGAGTTGATATTATCATCTGATCAAACCAAAATGACGAAAAAAATATCTATAAGATTACAAACAATACCAGATTCCATGAAAATATTCGATACATTGGCCATTAGGAAAAAACATACTGAAAATCCAAATATGTTGACTTCAAGTAGTGATATACAAACGGAGTTGTTTTCACAAGCGATTAAAGCTGCTGAATTGGGTGGGCAAGAGGTGAGCCTAATTAATAAGCCTAAAGGGTTGAAATTTGAGGCTAAAGAGACAAATAAAAGTGCAGAGGCATTCATATCATATGATAGTGAATACGTAGATAATGTTGTATTTGAAAATAAAAAAGCAGGTTGTGAAGCGATTTATAAATTGGAATACTTGAGACACATCTCGAGAATTGGGAAGGTTGGTGATACTTTGAGTTTATGGATGTTGAATCAAGGACCACTTATATTACTATATTCTTTCCAAGAAAATGCTAAAAGCGAACAAGTTGGGTATATTGGTTTTGCAATAGCACCAAGAGTTAAATCCGATAGTTGAAGTGTAAATAATGACATTTTATAATGAGATTTATGATATTTGGATTAAAGAAAAAGATAATGTGAAATTAAGTAATCTTAATCGTATTGATTTTTTTGAACAAGCAAATAAATATCTTAATCATTTAGATCAACAAAGGAAAGAGGAGAAAGATGAAATACTTAAAGAAGTATTTCAAAAAAGGTATGAAAGGTCTGAGTATTTAGTTAATGATTTAATAAATTTGAGAATAGAAAAATTTATCCGTGGTATTTTATTGGATGAAGGTGTGAAAGTAGAAAATTTAGGTTTTGATGAGGAAGACCTATATGGAGTTTTGAGCGAAAATTTAAATGATTATAAAAATAAAATTTTGCAAAATAATGATGAGAAAGAAGTAAAAAGTAAGGCTAAACCTAAGAGCAAGCCAAAGGCAAAAGCGAAGAAAAAGAGCAAGGGTAAGTAAATATTATTTTAATTCTTCTATTATTTCTGCATCAATAAAGGCTTTTCCTCCTGCTGGTTCTGCAATGAGGTGAGAGCAGTCAGAGCTATTACATACCACTTTACTTTTTGCATGGTTAAAAATTATCATTTCATTATCGCATAAACGGCATTTTACTTTGAGGAATTTTGATTTTGGTTGAGGAATAAGGTCCATCTATATTCATTAATATTGACTAGCAATTAAAGATAGTGATAAAGTTCAATTGATATATTATTCTAAAAAAACAAAGAAGTTTAAAATTAATTAACGATATTGATATAAGATATTATTATAAATTTAGATCAGATATTATGTTTCGTAAAAAAGCCAAATCAATTGATGATGTGAAAGAGATATTGCCTAATGATTTATCAGACAAATCTTCAGATTTTAATATTGTAGAATTAGAAAATATGGTTAATGATTTAGAAAACCAAATAAAAAATATGAAAGAAGGTTATGAGAATGGATTAAGAGAACTCAATATGCGAATTAGATCAATGGAAGATGATTTCAAATATGTTATTGAGAGTTTGAATGATTCAAATTGATTTTTTAAGAAGTTAAATTGTAATTTAACCTAACAGTTAAAGGAAAAGATGATATTATTAAATTGCAATTAGTGGTTGCTATTTTAATTTAATTGGGAAGACTAAATGACAGGGATTTCAGATAAAGAAAGACAAACATTATTGAGTATGGTTGAAGATGTTGCCGGACCTGATGTGAGAGAGGTTGCGATTATATTACTTACTCATAAAGGTGAATTAACTGATGAAGTGATATCTGATGAATTAGGTATAAAATTGAATCAAGTAAGAAAAGCCTTGTATTTATTAGCAGATTTAGATTTAGCATCTTTCAGGAGAGAAAGAGATAAAACGACAGGTTGGTTTGTTTTCTTTTGGAAAGTCCATCCTGAAAAAATTAGAGATCTTGTAAAAGAAAAACAAGAAAATGTCTTAGATAAGATTAGTGTGCGTTTGAAATATGAACAAGGAAATATGTTCTTTACCTGTGAGACCGAAGGGTGTAAGAGAGTTACATTCCAAAATGCAATGGAATTGGATTTTATTTGTATGGTTTGTGAAAGTCGATTAGAGTCATTTGATAATTCAAAAATTATTTCAGTTTTGGAAAAAAAAGTAGATCAATTAAATGAGATATTGCAGTAATGGTGTGTATATATGAATAAAATCATAGAATTATGGTTTCCAAATTATTCAAATAACCCCGGTTATGTTTCTAAAGACATTAGGAAAAAATTAAATGAATTGACAGAAAGTTTTGATATTATTGTAAATAATGGTTATTATCAAAATAGTGAAAAATATATTGTTGAATTGGGGGTAAAGACGCAAGATTATTGGAATTATGTAGAGAAAGAAATATCGAAATATTTTGGAAAATATATACATTTAGAGGAGATTGAAATTGGTCAGTCTTATTTAGGCAGAGTTGTTACCCCGGATAAATTGGGTTTTGGAATTTTTATAGACATAGGGTTAAGAGGTGTAAAAGGGAATAGAGATGCATTGTTACCACTTTATAATATTAGAGTACTTGTAGATGATGAAAAAATATCGAATAGAGAGTTTGTTAAGAAATATGGGTTAATAGATGGTTTGCCAATACAAGTTAAAGTGAATAAATTGGATATGAAGGATAAATTGAAAATTGAAGTCGAATTAGATAAACAATATATTGATATGATTTATGATTGGAAAAAAGATGGAAGAGAAAGGTTGATTATTACTAAAACATTCAAGAGAGATGTTATTGATAGTATAAAAAATAATAATCTGTCGAAATATGTTGATGATATCTTAAGCTTAGATCCACTAACATCAGTGATAATATGTGATAAGAAAACAAGAGGGTCAGGCATATTAGCAAAAATTGGGAAAGATTTAAAGAATAAGCCCATTGGTATATTTCATCCTTAGTATTTTAAACATAGTTGTTTGTGATTGTTTATATTGATCTAGTGGGAATATAACTTAGAACATTTAGGTTAAAGAGGGTTTTCGATGAATGGTGAAGTGAGTTTTGAAGAAGAATTAACTTGGCTGGTTGATAATGAACCTACTTTTTTTGTTGAGAATAAATCATTTGTAGGGAAGGTTGGAAGGACTCCGAATGGAAAAGATATAATTTTAGAAATTGTTTTACCATCAAATTACTATCCATTTGTTAAACCTCATGTTCTGGTTAGAACACCTATAAAACACCCTAATTTAGATGATGATGGTATTTTATCTTTGCAGTTATTGGAAGAATGGACACCTGTTTATAGATTAAAACATGTTATAGGTGCTGCCAGAAGATTATTTTTAGATTCTAAACAATTAATTGTTGAAAAGAAACCAGTTGATAAGAAAAAAGTTGCGAAGGAATATGATACTTTACAAAATCGGATTGAAGCGATGGAACAGAGAGTGAGTGATACTTCAGATGAAATGGTTAATGCATATAATATGATTGGTGATGATGAATTGACGAAGGAAGTATATAATAATAAGAAGGCTGTTTCTGAGGCATCAATACTAAATTTAATACGATTAATAGAAATAAAATTTGAGGATGCAGTTATTGATGAAATTGTATTTTTTAAATTATATAAAAAATATATGAGAGAATTTTACATTATCACACGACAAGAAAAATCTAATGGAGGTCATGCAATTGAGCTATGAAGGTAAATTCAATAAAACAAAATTAGCCGTAGAGGCAGATGCATATACTGCAATTGCAACTATTGATAAATTATCAGAATATTTTGATAAAGGACATATTAGTGAGACAAATTATAGAAGACAATTAAGGGCTTGTTTGAATGAGATCTATATTGTAAGAGATGGATATGAAGGGTTAGGCTTTGATTTTAATGATTTCATAAAAAATGAATTGATTGATGTGAAATTTCCAAGAGGTATGAGTAAATTAGAGATGTTAGAGGGGTTACCAGCAAATGAGACAATAAAAGAAAAGAGTCAGACTGATGCAGAACTTGGTACAAAAACTGCAGATTTTGTGGCTGCCACCATAGAGATTATGGATTTGACAAAGATGAAATCTGTTGCAGTAATGAAGTTTTTAATATCATTACTGGATGAGATAATTCCAATATTAGAAGAATTTCCTAAGTTTGGTAGTGGGTATTGGTCTTTAGTGCAGGCCGAAGAATGGCGAACAAAATTATTAAAAGAAAATCCAGAAGATTTAATGAATGAAAGAGAGTGTGATCAATTATCACTTGATGCATCTAGATGGCTTGCTGATTTTAGAAGAAATTTGAAAGAGTTGTAAATATATGGGATTAGGGAATATAGAGAGAAGAATTAGAAATGATAGTGCCTATAAAAGAAAAGAGGCGGAATTATTGGTTGATAAATTAGAAATGATGGTTACAAATATTGAAAAAATGAAAGAGGATTTAAAAAAAATTGAAAAAGAAAATAAGAAAGAAATATTGGAAAATAGGGACTTTTATCAAAAAATTTCAAAAATAAGAGAGAATATGGGTTTACCAAAAGAGATAGGGGTTTATGAATGGAGGGATAAACCAAGTATAAAGGAGAGACTTTTCGGGGGCGATTTTTATAATGAATTATCCCATGAATTATTAGATTTAATAGTAGAAAATACTTCTAGAACAGGGGGTATTTTAGCTTTATCTGAATTGGTATTATTATTGAATAAATCAAGACCTGGAAAAAATTTAGAACATCAAGATATTTTGAAAGGGATTAAAATATTATTAAAAAAGAAATTAATTGATAATTTGTTAGAATTAGAGAATGGGATGAAAATAATTGAAGTGAAAGAGATTGATTGGAGCGAGGAACAAAAATTAGTTCTTGATTTAGGTTCTGAATTAGGATATATGACTATTGAGAATTTAATGATAAAAACTGGATGGGGGCTACAAAAAATAAATAGTGTTTTATTAGATATGGAAAAAAATGGATTAGTTTTGAAAGATGTGTCTGCAGTTGAAGGGATAAAATATTGGTTCCCTGGTTTACAAACAAATTAAATTGAAAATTTTATAGTATCTTGTTTTTTACCTATCCATTCTGCCTTATTTTGAGAAACTAAGATATTAAGTACTGATTTTAATTCTTCTTCTGGTAGGTTGGACCAAATTTGGTTTAATGTTTGTATATCATAAAGAGTCAGTACATCCAAGGCGTAACCATTGTCAATCATGTAAAGATGCATTTCTGAAGCATATTGTGTATTAGATTTTATTCGGATATAAATTGAATTCTTATTATCACCAATCCATATTGCTTGATTTTTAGAGACCATATAATCAAATATTGAGGTTAGATCATTTATTGTCAAATTTTTGGAAATAGTTTGATTTTGGAAGGGGAACTCTTGTTTTAAAATTGAGATGTCTACTGAGTGATTTGATTTGTGTTTTATATAAGACAATATAACGTTTGACCATTCCTCTAGCCAAGAGTTTTGTTGAATTTGATGAGTAGGATGAATATACATCCAGGGTTTATTAATCCAATCAGGTAAGGTTTTGTTGAAATCCAATTTAGATATGTTTTGATTGGTTTTTGATGAAGATAGGGGAGGTTGTATTTTATGTGTTATATTTTGCTCATAATTTTGGGGGGGTGTTTTATTATCTTGGTTATTGATAATTTCTTCTTTATCTTTGGTTGGTGGATTAATGCTCATCCTGCACCAAACTCCTTATCCCATTCTATAAATTTGATTAATTCTTGTTTTGACACTGATTTACTGACATTTTTTAGGGCATTTGTATAATCGTTATGAGTTACTTCCCTAGCTTTTATTGATGAGTCATCTATCATATTTGTGCTATCTAGTTCTCTGATAGGTGCCATTATTGCCTCTCTACATATATTAGCGATATCTGAACCGGTATAATCATTAGTTATTTTTGATAGTTTCTTAAAATCTATAGATTTATCTAATTCGATGCCTCTTGAATTAATTTCAAATATTATTTTTCTGGCCTTTTCGTCTGGAAGGGGGACATAAATACGACGTTGAAATCTTCTTCTAAAGGCAGAGTCAATTTCCCAAGGAACATTTGTAGCACCAATTGTAACTACTCGATCATCTTTGTTGGAAGATATGCCTTCCATACTAGAAAGTAATTGAGTTTTTACTCTCCTCATTGCATCATTTTCATTCTCTGATCTAGATTGTGTAAGTGAGTCGACTTCATCAATGAAGATTATAGATGGTTGTTTTTCTTTAGCTAATTCATATAGTCGTTTAACTAATTTTTCACTTTCCCCTAACCATTTTGATACTAAAACTGCTGCTGAAATGTTGAAAAATGTTGCTTTGATATCACCCGCTGTTGCTTTTGCAATCATGGTTTTCCCACAGCCAGGTGGTCCATGAAGTAAAATGCCACGCCAGGGTTGTCTAGAACCAGTGAACAAATCTGGACGTTTAAGCGGAAGTACAATTGCCTCTCTTAAGGATCGTTTTACATCTTCTAAACCTGCGACATCATCTAGTGTTAAATCTGGAGTTTCTGATACTATGGAGGATTCTAATACTTTATCGTATTCTGAATTTTCTTCAGAGGAAGAGGGGTTTTTCGAAGATTTGTTTGGTATTTGTGTTTTTATTAATTTGTTTAATGTTTTAGCTCTACCGATATATTCTTTGGCTCTATTTTCATATATTTTTGAAAGTTGGGGGTTCTCTGTGAATTTTGTTAATTCTAATAATATCTCTGCAGATTGTAGATATAATCTATATGCTTCTTTATGGTTATTTGAGTCATCTGCTTTTACTGCTTCTTGTGCAATTTTTCTTGCTTTGGCATATAAATTTTGACTCATATATTTTGACCTTTTTGATTTTTTTTATATCTATATGAATGTAGATTTTGGCGACTAATTACTATTTTTGAATGGAAGAGAAATAATTCTAATTTTTTTTGTAGTTTCGTGATTTTAGATTATATATTTAATGAGAAGTTTTTATTAATAGGGTATTTGTTATTTATATAGAGGAGATAAATTTATTATGAGAGATCTATTTAGCTGGTTAATTGGTGGTAGAAAAGGAGGAAATTCACAAAAAGATCAAATTATTAATTTGAAGGTGGTTTCTAGAAAGCTAACAAGATCAAAACAGAAGGTAGAAAATCAAAAAAGAAAAACTGAGAGAAGTGTAAAAGATGCGATAAGAAAGGGAGATATGGAAATGGCTAGACTTCACGCTAATGAATTAGTAAGAAATAGGAAATGGTCAATAGGATATCAATCTTTAATAAATAAAATTGATGGGCTAGTCTTTAAGCTTGAAAGAGCCGATGCAATTCAAAGTGTTGCTGGTGAGATGAAAAATGTAGTTGGTACATTGGCACAATTAAATTTACAACTTAATTTACCTGAGATTGAAAATGTAGTAAATAATATGAGTGGAATTTTTGAAGGTATTGAAATAAAAACTGAAATTATGGATGATTCTTTGAATGATGTATTTGAAACTGACAGTGACGAGAGTGAAGTAGATAGTTTATTGGAAGAATATGGTGTAGATGTAGGGGTGTCTGTGTCTTCTGATTTGCCTACTCCATCCTCATCTATAGGGGAATTAGAAAAAGAAATCGAAGAATTAAAAAATCAGGAGGATGAGTAAATGGGATTTTTAGATTGGTTATTTGGAAGAGACAGAAAAAAAGATGATGTTGGTGATTCAAAGGAATTAGAAGCAATTGCGACTTTGAAAAAACAGTTGAATAATATGGAAATAAAGGGAAATAAATTACAAAGACAAGTTGGAGAACAAAAAGATTTAGCGAAAAATATGTTGAAAATAGGTAATAAAATTGGTGCAAGAGAGGCTTTAGTCAGAAGTAATGTATATTTACAAAAATATAATCAATTATCAAATAGTAGATTAAATTTGCAAACCTTAATTGATAATATATCTGATGCTACAGATGCAAAAGAGTTGGTTTCAGCCATGAAGATAGGAAATCAAGTTGTCAGTGAAATGATAAGTGAGGTGGAAACTGAGGACCTTGAGAAAACCATGATAGAGATGGAAGAAAATAGAGATCGCGTAGATATAATGAATGAAACTTTAGCTGATACAACCGCAATTGAAACTAATATGAGTATGGAGTTTACTGAAGGTATAGATGAACAACTTGCTGCTTTAGAAATGGAGATCAGTGGCGAGTTACCAGATATTAAAGATAAAGAAATTGAAAATATTGGTGAGAGTGAGGAAAGGGAAAAAGAAGAAGAAAATCAAGAAGCTAAAGAAAATTTAGAGAGTGAAGAGAAAGGAATGGATGAGACAGAATAAAAAATTAATATGATTTCATTATTACTATCACAATTTATTTTAATGGATTAATTGTAGTAGGGTTGGACTTGATTAGTCCACTAGCGCTGACGCATGTGCTGCCGTGGCTTAGCCCGGTATAGCGTCCGGCTGTTAACCGGACGGTCGCAGGTTCGAAATCAATATTTTGCGGAATATTGGTGAATAAATCCTGCCGGCAGCGCTATTTTTTTTTATTTTTGAAAATTTATAATAAGTATAAAATGGAAATAATAATATGATGAGGCATGAATTATATTTAGAGAATTCATATGTTAGTGAGTTAGAAACTGTTATTGAAAATATTAATGAATTTGGGGTTAAATTGAAAAACACTATTTTTTATCCGAGGGGCGGTGGGCAACCAGAAGATAAGGGAGTATTGATAATTCAGGATGAAATTTATGAAGTATTGGAAATCAAAAAATTTTCAGATGGGGTTTATTTAAAAATTAATGAATTTGAAAGTTTGAGTGTAAGAGATACATGTGTTCAAAAAATTGATTGGGGGTATCGATATAAGTTGATGAAGCATCATACGGTATTACACATATTGTCTGCTGTTGTTTGGGATGAGTTTAAAGCTAAAGTTACGGGGGGTAATATCTATGAGGATAAAGCTAGATTAGATTTTGATATGGAAATGCTAGATAATGAAATAGCAGAGGAAATGGTGAGAAGGGTAAATACAATTATATCTCAAAACCATAGGGTTGATGTCACTTTTGAAAATAGAGATAAATTGAAAGAAGATAGTGATTTAATTAGAACCGTGGTAAATTTAATACCTGAAAGTGTTGAAATAATAAGAATTGTTAAAATTGGGGATGTCGATATACAAGCTGATGGTGGGTTACATGTAAAAAATACATCTGAGATTGGTAAAGTTAAATTAATAAAAAAAGAGAATAAGGGTAAGGGGAGAAAGAGAATATCTGTTGGGATTATTCTTTAGTTATTAATTCGGATTGATTTATAAGGTAATATATACGAATTAATAATTCACTAAAAGCAGTAGATAATGCTTCATTTTCCATTTTTGTAGTAATGAAGTCATCTTCATTTATTCTTTGAGAGAGATATTCAACCATACCATATATGGTCATAATATTTTGTATGTATGCAAATGCAATGAGTGATTCTGCTGCGTCTGCGACTCTACCTGGTTTTGTGTTTTTACCTAATTTTTCCCTAAGTTTAGATAAATCCATCGCATTTTTTAATACATTATCTCTGACATGAACATTTCCCGACATACCAAATAAGCCAATTTTAAGAGTGGAGAAAAGAAAATTGACTAAAGAGTCACCAATTAGAGCCAAGTCTTTAGATTCGAGAATAGCTCTTAATGAACCTGAATTCAGTATACCTTGTATTTTTTTTAGAAGATCTTTTAATTGTGAATTATTATTCATTATAAATCAGAGTTAATATTATAGATATGCATCTTCAAAACTTTGTTTGAATTCATCTGATAATTCGGAGATCTTTTGGGCAGCGTTAATTAAAACATCTTTGGGGTCTACTGTTCCGTCAGTTCTGATTTGAAACATTAAACTGTCTTCAAAGGTTCTATCTCTGGCATATCCTGCTAGAACAACTCCTTTTTCTTCTAAGGCCATTACTCTGAGAAGATTGTAAAGGGTGTGAGGGTCATCTTTTATTTGCATACGAATGTAGGTATCATCTAGATGTTGTATGTTAATTTGTATTGATTTCATGGTGTTCTATAATTAATAAAAAGACCATGGTTTTTAATTATTGCTTTGTGTTTTCAAAAGGATTTATTTCTTTACCCTTTTTTGTGAATATTATTTTTCCTCCTTCAAAAGCTAATTGAGACATTTCTTCTGAGTTAAGAGAGTCATCTGGGTGTTTTGTTAATGTGGGTAGGATATCAATTTCAAGGGCGTCGAGTAATGATTTAGATGCTAATTCTATGGACATAGTGAATTGATAATCATAATCGGTTTTTTTGATTATATTGGATTGAATTGAAATATCAATTATATTTTCGATATCATTTGTTTTAGATAGAACTGACATACTAATAAGAAATTTTTCAATATCTTTGTTAAATTTTCTTGATAGTTGAGATTTATAGTTTAATATCTGGGGGTGTATATTCTTTAGATCAGTTATATTTGCATCTGTGGTTAGTTTTGCGTTTGAAAATTTTGTTATGAAACCTAAGGCTTCAAGACAAGAGGAATATAGATCAAAGCTTAATGGTGGATTGAAAAGTTGTGAAAGTATTTTTTCATTAAATGTATAATAATTATTTTTGTCTGGACGGTTTGCTGAGATTATTTGATTTTGTATGTTATTAATAGATGAAATTAAAGAACTGATTTCTTCTTTTTGACCTCTTAAAGTAATCTCGATTTTATTGTGAGATGTATCATAAACTGCATCTGCGTCTTTAATGATTTTTGCGGATAAATCTAAGAATAGATCTCTCTCTATTGGGTTATTTGGTGAGAAAGATATTGATTTCTCAAATGATTGGATTTTATTTTTTTTCCTTGATTTCATATTAATACTCTGGTGTGAAATTAATATTACCGTAATCTGAGGCGGTATTTCTTTGTTGTTCTTTATTACAATCTATACATTTCAATTTGAATTTTTTAGATTTTACTACATCTTCTCCACAGAGTTTGCAAGTTGTATGTAAAACTCCATGATTGTTTTCTGATACTTCTAATTGTATTGGATATGTTTTGGCGTCAATTACTTTTGCTCTAATTATATCTCCTGCAGAATAAAATTCATTAAGATCATCTATGAAATCTGTAGAGGCGTCTGAAACATGCATAGTTGCTGAAATAGGAGGATTAATTGGTTTTTTGTGAATATATCCAACTGTAACTTTTACATGAATATTAGTAACTAATGTTACATGACCAATTATAATATCTCCTTTTTTAGGGTTTGCACGACCTTTTTTGAATGGGATTACTTTTGCTTTGTAATATTGTGTATCAATATATTTTCTTCCTGTTACTGATGCTTGGATTTCATGATCTTCTGCATGTGTTGTTCCACTTGATGGTAGAAATTGTTCTACTACTCCAATTTTATCAGATGGGAACACAATATCTGATTCTTTTGCTTTTTGTTTCATTTTTCTAATTCATATATTGAATGTGTGATATTAGTAGTCTTTTATTCTTACTCATATCAATAAAAAGGGTAATTGAAAAAAAAATTAATTGGGTTTTATGATTGATACCATCAAAGTAATTAAAAAATATCATAAAATTGTGTAATAAGTTAAGATGTCAACAGATAATCAAAACAATTTAAATGCAACATTAAGATCTTTCAAAACTGTAGATGAGGTATCAGGGCCCCTATTATTTGTAAATTTAGAAGGGAAGGGGGGTGTATCTTATGGTGAAATATGTGAGATAGATACTCCATTAGGTGAAAGAAGAAGAGGTCAAGTATTAGAGATTTCTGATGATTTAGCTGTTATTCAAGTATTTGAAGGTACTACTGGTTTAGATACCGACAAAACAACTGTTAGGTTTTTAGGATCTACTTTAGAAATTCCACTTTCCGAAGATATGTTGGGGAGAGTTTTCAATGGAAGGGGCACACCGATTGATGATGGACCTGCACCAATTGGAAAATTGAAAAGAACTATTAATGGAGACCCATTAAATCCTGCTGCGAGAGAATACCCTAGAGCATTTATTCAAACTGGGATTTCCTCAATAGATGCATTACTTACATTAGTGAGAGGACAAAAATTACCTTTATTCTCTGGATCTGGTTTACCACATAATCAAATTGGTGCGCAAATTGCGAGACAGGCAACTGTATTGGGAGAGGGAGAAGCGTTTGCAGTAGTATTTGCTGCGATGGGTATAACTGCCGAAGAAGCTAGATTCTTTCAAGCTGATTTTGAAAGAACTGGAGCGCTTGAAAGAGTTACATTATTTTTAAATTTAGCAGATGATCCTGCTGTTGAAAGAATTATTACACCAAGATTAGCGCTAACGTTTGCTGAGTATCTTGCGTTTGATTTAGATTACCAAGTATTGGTTATTTTAACTGATTTAACAAATTATGCAGAGGCATTAAGAGAAATTTCTGCTGCTAGGGAAGAGGTTCCTGGTAGAAGAGGTTTTCCGGGATATTTATATTCCGACCTTTCCACAATATATGAAAGGGCAGGAAGAATTGAAGGAAAAAAGGGATCAATTACTCAAATCCCAATTTTATCTATGCCTAATGATGATATTACTCATCCAATTCCAGATTTAACAGGTTACATTACTGAAGGTCAAGTATATGTAGATAGGGCATTAAATAGGAAGGGTGTTTTCCCTCCAATTAATCCATTACCTTCTTTATCAAGATTGATGAAAGAAGCAATTGGGAAAGACTCTACTAGAGAAGATCATTCTGGTTTATCTGCACAATTATATGCTGCGTATGCTAAAGGAAGGGAAATTAGAGATTTGGTTGCTGTTGTCGGTGAAGAGTCTTTAACAGATGAGGATAGATTATACCTTGTATTTGCAGAAAAATTTGAAAATGAATTTTTAGATCAAGGTTTAACAAACAGAACAATATTTGAAACATTGAATTTAGGTTGGGATCTATTGAAAGTGTTTCCAAATCCAATTAGACAATTAAAAAGAATTGATGCCGAAGTTATAGAGAAATATCATCCTGAATTTAGAGATAAGAATGCAGATCTAGACAGAATTGATGCTTAGTATTCAAAATAAAGAATTTTTTATAGTAAATCAAGTTGATAATTTTATTGAAGTCTCAATTATTGGAAGTAGTTTTTCTGAAGAAAGAGATGCACCACCTATGAGACCTCCATCAATATTTTCAATCATGAGTAAACTTTCTACATTATTTGAATTCATAGAACCACCATATATTATTTGCATATTATTTGCGATTTCAGATCCATAATTTCTTTTGAGGTATTCTCGAATGATATGATGAGTTTGGTCTGCATCTTTAGGAGTTGCGGGTTTTATTATGTTGTCTTTGTTCAATAATTGGTTGTTAATTGCCCAAACGGGTTCATAAGCGATTATTATTGATTTTAATCCTTCTTTTGGAATATTTTTCAAAGCAGTTTCTAATTGATGTTCTAATATTATTTGATAGTTGCCTGAAGATCTCTCTTCAAAGGTTTCTCCAATACATAAAACTGGAATAATATCATGATTGATACAAAGATGAATTTTTTTATTAATTTCTTCATTTGTTTCATTAAATAAAATCCGTCTTTCACTATGACCGATAAGGCAATATTTTACATTTAAGTCAACTGCAGTAATAATTGATGTTTCTCCTGTAAAAGGACCAGAGATTTCATGATAAATGTTTTGTGCAGCAAGATTAATTTTTGAATTTTTGAATAATTCATGTCCTATATGAAGGAGAGCAGGTGGTAATGCGATGAATATTTTTGATAAGTTAATATTTTTATTCTGTAGATCATTAAGAATTTGAGTTAGTCGAATTTTAACTTCACTAATTGAATTAATTTGAAGCTTCCAATTTCCCCCTATTATGTGAGGTCTCATATTTTTATATAAATGAAATCACTAATTTATGTAGTGTTTTGTTATCTGAAAAATCGATTATTCTTTTAATTGAATAACCCACATTTCTACAAATTGGTTTTTAGTATTAGATTTTCGCCTAGTTTTGTTTGATGATGATGAGGCTTTTCGTTGTAATTTTTCTTTAATATGTAGTGATGGAAATTTTTCTAATGTTGATTGGATTGGATTATCGGTATCTGTGAATAATTCAGCCATATTTGAAAAAAGTAGAATGATGTTTCCACCACTAGTTATTTTTGAAATAGCTTGAGTAAAAAAATCAAAAAATAAATTAGTAGGGTAGTAGATTGCTTTATCAATCCCACTTTTGATTGGATGTTGAGCGGGCAACCATGGCGGGTTGAATACTATTAGATCGATGTTTTGATGTTGAATACCAGATAGTAAATCAGATTTAATAAATTGAAGGTTTTGTTGGTGATTTAATTTTTTGAGTTGATGATGAATACCTATTATTGCGTTTGGATTAATTTCGGTCCCTATAATGGAATTGAATTGATATTTCATCAATATAAAAGATAATATTCCTGAACCAAAACCAACATCGATTACACTATTTTTTGGACCTTGATAATTTGATAGCCATTCATCAAATAGTAATATATGATCTAATCGAGTAGGGAAATATACATCATAATATGGGTGGATTTTGAAATCCAAGAAATCAAATTTTATGCCATTATGATACCATTGCCATGAACCATTTAAACCTTGAATTTCGGGAAATGAAAGATAAAATTCTTCTTTTTTTGGATAAAATAATTCAAGCCACCCAATGTCAGGGGCATTTTTTACTTGTAATTTTTGATCTTTTATTCTTAAAAATAAATTATGTGATTTAGATCTATAGTGTTTACGATACTGTCTTTTATTTGAATAATTGTTGAATGGATACTTTTTTTTAAGAATTTTTTTAAGATTATTAAGTATTTTTAGACCCAACGAATAAGAGTCGTTTACTACAACGGGTGAGTCACTCATCAATAGTTCTAATATGTCAGTTAAATTTGAGTTTTTATTCGCTATGAAAAATTCTTTTGGGTTTTTTGGTATAGGTTTATTAGATGAATTATGACTCAACATAGATATAAACTCTTGATAATGTTATGATAAAGATCTAATTTATAATTTATCTGTAGTATTAACAGAAATTAATGAAATAATTTGAAAATAGGGGTTTTATAAAAAATATTTATAATTTTGAAGAACACTCATTGATTTAGATTTTCTAATATTTTTTTCTCTATAAACCAATAAGGGACATTCCCTGCATAGATTATCTGATCATGATATTCTTGATCAGAAATTAGGTTTTTTGTTTTATTTCTTAATTCAGTTAGTTGGTGTTTACCCAAAAGATAACTAGAAAAGTATCCAGGGCTTCTAGAGTACATCATTAGCTCAGCGGTTGCCGTTTTTTTATGATAACCTGTTTTGTCCATTAAAAAATTCACTGCTTCATCAAATGACATTCTGCCAGTATGAAGTTGAGTGTCAATTACAATTCTCGCAGCTCTCCATCTTGCAGCATTTACTTGAAGAAATCTTTGTCTTAAATTTGGATTATTTGGATCATTTTCATAACCCGCTTTCCACATCATTTCCTCAGTATATAATCCCCAGCCTTCTGTAATATCAGCTAATTTTGATGAATACATCAAGCCGGTGTTGGGTGATGGGTGAGAGAAAATATTGGTTCTAACCATGCTAGGATGTATATTTTTTGCAGCCCCATGTAAATGATGACCAGGATAGCTCTCATGTGCGATTAAAAGCGGTTGATAGGCGAAGGAGTGCTCTTCCAACATGGATAAATCATCATGAACTGTACAATAGAAATATCCTGTTTGGTCTTCATCGAATCTGCCTGGCATACCTGCTGCGGCTATTGATAGAAATTTCTTCATTGGACCTGGAGTTCTAATAATTTCCAATCTTTCTTTTGGCATTGTTACGATTTCTTTGTCGATGAGAAATTTTCTTGCCTTATCTGCTAATAATTGATAATGTTGGATAACCTCATCAAAATCTTTTGCATGATCCATTCGAATTAATTTTCTCAATTCTTCAACATCTCCATTATGAATATTATTGGCGATGTCTTGCATTTCATTTAGAGTTGACTCTAAATAATCCCAACCTAATTGTTCTAATTCTTCTACATTTAATCCAATCTTTCTTTTTTCAAGAAGTTCAGAATATGCTTCTGGACGAGTCCTTATTGGACCACCATCTAATTGATTAAGCCAAATTAAGTGTTTCTTTAACTCATTTTGTGCATATTCTATGGTTTTGATTAATTCATCCAACAAAGTTTCAGATTCTTGTTTAAACAACTCTGGAACTCCTTCAAGATAATCAATCAATCCATTTATACTATTTATTTCAACCTCAGTCCAAATTTTTACTGGTTCTATTATTCTCCTTTGTTCTCCTTTTATTAGAGGGGAAATAGATCTTAATCTAGCGATGATTGACCTTACTCGACTTGTTTGATCTGGGACTTTTTTACGAGTTAATGAAATAATTCCTGAAAGTATAGTGCTTGATAGATAATGAGCTGATTCCCACCACCTCAATCTCTCCAATTCATGCAAATTTATTTCTAAAAACCAAGAGAGTAAATGATAATCATCTTGGTTTTCATCGGTTGGGCTGAACTCTTGTAATTTTGATTTTATTGCATTAAGAGTTCTAATATCATGATCAACTCCGTGTTTTGAAATATCCGGCCAGAGATTGTTATAAATGATTATACCCATATTTGTAGATCCGACTGGATTTGATTCCTTCAAAATAGTCATACTAATGTTGACTAAGTCGGCGAAAGATTCTGCTCTTGAGATTTTTTCAACATAAAGCACAATATGACTATATTATACACCAAATAAAATGGATACTACGAGACGATAAAATTCTGAGAGAAGTATTTGGTAAATTGATCAAGTGATAATTTTTAGTTATTCTCATGATTTAATAACCATATTTTTTTATCAATACCACCCGCATATCCTGATAATTTTCCATTAGATCTTATCACTCTGTGACATGGGATAATAATGGCAATTTTATTTTTACTATTTGCAGTACCTATGGCCCTTGATGTAAGGGGGGGCTTGCCTAATTTTTTTGCAATGTCTCCATATGATAAGGTATTTCCATATGGAATTTTTAGGAGTTCTTCCCATACTTTATTTTGAAAAGGAGTACCATTATAGTGTATTGGAATATCAAAAATAGTTCTTTTTTTACTAAAATATTCATCGAGTTGTTTTGTTATTTTTTTTATTAATGGTGGTTGTTTGGAATTGGGTAAAGATGTTTTTACAAATTTTAATTCTATAAGTGAGTTTAAACGTGTGTCAATGGTTATTAATATTGGCCCCATAGGTGATTGATAAGTCTGAGAATATATCATTAATAATTTTTATAAAAAATATCAATTAAATAATTTTATTAATTGATGGCATAATTTAGCCCATTTGGGTTATTTTTAATATCGAATAATGGTTTTGAACTTATGAAGTTCCCTACTATAAAATCAAAGACCTTGAATAAAAATGAATATCAATTGCCTAATGATCTTAGAGGGGAATACAATGTTGTAATAGTCGCATTTACACAATATCATCAAAGAGATGTTGATACGTGGATACCTTTTTTACAAATATTAGAGAGAGATAATTCAAATATTCATTATTATGAGTTGCCTACAGTAAATAATAGAGGGCCTTTGTTTAGATTTTATTTAGATGGAATAATGAGGGGGGGGATTAGAGATTTTGAGACAAGAGAGAGAACTATTACATTATATACAAATGTCAAAGATTTTTGTAATGGTTTGAATATTAATCCGAGCCAAATTTATACATATTTGATTGATAAGAAAGGAGAGATATTATTTTTTGTTGCTGGACGATTTTCAGATAAGAAGGGAAATGATCTTTTGAGTGTGATAAAAAAATTAAATGATTAATTTTGATTATTAAACAGGAAGTTTAATTTTAAATATAATATACATGAATACGATGGCTACTGTTTCTGAGAAACCTGATAAACAAATTAAAAATTATAGAGAAGATGTGCGAGCATTATGGTTCGGAATTTTGTTTTCTTTTATTTTTACTGGAGTGATATGGTTAACTGGGGGGTATCTTAGGGATTTAGAAAGTACTTTTTTACCAGACCAGGGGGTTGATTGGTATTATTGGAAAATGCCAGAACCAACCCTATTGGGAGGGATCTTAGCATGGGGGTTTTTTTTGGTTCACTTAGGTATAATTTGGTATCTGATATATTATGCACAAACGAAACAAAGAAAATATTCGACTAATTTGCAGAAATTCAATATTATTGCATTGATAACGAATGCGGTGTTTTCATTTTTACATCTATTTAGAACGCACACTACATATGATGGTTTAGCCATGAGTTATGCACCACAAATTAGTCAAGCCGCAGTTGTTATAATGTTGGTCATGATATTAATCATGGAAAATAGGAGGAGAGGGATGTTCTTTGGAAAACCTGCACCTACAATTACATCAGAAGTAGTTAGAGCTATGAGAAAATATCATGGATATTTTTTTGCTTTATTTATAATTCAAGCATTTCATTTTAATCCCATGACAAGTGCAACCGCAGGTCATATGATGGGGTTTTTGTATACATTTTTATTGATGCTTCAAGGATCTTTATTTTATAATAATATTCATCGTGATAAGTATTGGACTACGTTTATGGAGGTTGCTGTTTTAATTCATGGGTCAATAGTAGCAATCAATCAAGATGGAATTAGTGGTTTTTGGCCCATGTTCTTTTTTGGATTCGCTGGAATATTTGTGGTGACACAAATGCATGGATTAGGTTTATCTGTGAAATCAAGATGGATTATTATGGGAGTATATTCTAGTTTAGTGATGGTTGTTGGTTTTTCATTTAGAGGTTTAGAAGTTTTAAGAGACTTGATAGCTATTCCAATAATAGATTATTCATTAATTTTTGTGATATCTTGGTTTACATGGTTAATTATGAGAGTCATTAGTAGATGAAAGTATGATTATGCAGTATACCCTCCATCAATAGGTATTACACTTCCGGTCATAAATGATGCTTCTTTTGAAGCCAGCCACACCACCAGATTTGCGATTTCTTCGGGTTTACCCAAACGACCAATTGGTTGCTGCGATATTATATGTTCTGATGACATTTGTTGGTCTTCAATTAATTTTTGTATAGAAGGTGTATCTACCCACCCTGGTGCAATAGCATTAATTCTAATGTTTGTATTATTGTTAGCATATTGTAATGCGGTCGATTTTGTTAAACCTATAACTCCATGTTTTGCGGCGGAGTATGCAGGGTCAAATGGAAATCCTCGTAGTCCATCTACAGATGAATTATTTATGATAGTGCCCCCATTATTGTTAACCATATTTTTTAACTCATGATGCATAAAATGGAAAATTGAATTAAGTGTACCATTTATTGTTGTTTCCCAATCAATTTGAGAAATATTATGAAGGAAATCTGATGAGGAACCCGTAGCAGAGTTGTTGAATGCAGAGAATAAAGATATGTTTTGTTCAGTAATAATTTTGAATATATTTTCTATTTCTTCTTTTTCTAATATGTCCGCACCTATCCAAAAACTATCTGGTGATATTTTTTGTAGTTTTTTCATGGTGGAGGTTGCTTTTTTTTCATCTTTACTTGTTGCAATTACTGTTGCCCCCATATTTGCAAATTTAATGGCTGTGGCCATACCAATTCCTGATGATGCACCAGAAATCAATATATGTTTATCTTGGAATTCTCCCATATTATAACTTGTAAAATGAGTATAATAAGATAATTGACTAAATTTTGCAGAAATGAATTAGAAAAATAAACAATTATAATAATATAAAGATGATCGAGAGTTATGAGTATTGCAAAAGAGGATATTGAAAAATTTTTAAATATCTCTATAGACGGAGGGGGGACTTATCACCCCAATAAAGATAGAATCGCGTTTGTATCGGATAGATCTGGGGTTTATCAAATTTATACTTATGATATGGAAAATAAAAACATCAATAAAATTTCTAGTGGTGAGGATAGATCGACAAATCCAATATATTTACCTGATGGAAAATTATTATATTCAACTGATGTTGGTGGTAATGAAAGATTTCAAATTATGGTATATGATGAGAGTACAAATAAAACTTTTAGGTTGACTTCTTTTTTGGAAGCAAAGCATAGATTCCAATTTGCAACAGAAAATGCAGTATATGTTTCTGCAAATATCTTAGATAATCAAAGATTTGATGTTTTTAGATATAATTTTCCCTTAGAGGAAGGGATGTTGGAAGAGTTATTGTTAGAGGGGGAACCATTTATTCCTGTTTCACCTTTAATGGTAAATAAAGATGAAACTAAATTAATAGTTTCAAAAACAAAAAGTAATTTATCTAATGATCTTATAATGTTGGATTTGAAAGATAAATCATCAAAATTGTTGACAAAGTGTTTTGAAAAACATAATAGTAGATTCTACCCTGTTGAGTTTGTTGAGGAAATGATGATATTGATCAGAAGTGATCATGGCAGAGATTTTATGTCATTGGCTGTTTTCGATTTTGAAAATGATAAACTAGATTATTTGGAGGATGATGAATGGGATACTGGAAAATCAGTACTAAATGATGATAATGAAATAATATTTTCAAAGAATGTAGGAGGTTCTGACAAATTATATTTTGGAAAGTTTGAAAACAATAGATTACTGAATATCGAATTGGTTAAGCTGCCAAGCGATTATGGTATTCTAAGTTCTGGTGATTTTAGAACATGGAATAGTAGTTTTGACTATAATAAAGATAAAATGAAAATAATATTAACTTATTCAGCTCCTGATAAAATTACAAGTTTATATGAAATTGATTTGAATACTAAACAGTGTATAGTTTTAGAAATATCAGATAATGAAAAAGAATTTAATTTTGGTACATTTGTTTTGAATAAATTTGAAAGCTTTGATGGTTTAGAAGTCCCTTATTTTATGATGAAACCTAATGGTGATGGGCCTTTTCCGACTATTTTTGTTATACATGGTGGACCTGAGGGGCAATCAAGATCAGGATTTTCAAATAGGTTACAATTGTTATACTCAATGGGATATATGATTATTATACCAAATATTAGAGGGTCAAATGGATATGGAAGAAAATATTTGGCATTGGATGATATAGAATTAAGATTAGATTCAATTAAAGATATTAATGAATTGGCTCAACATTTAATAATGAATAATGATTATGTTGATGGAAATAAATTAATTATCTATGGAGGTAGTTATGGTGGGTTTGCCGTATTATCAACCATGGTTGAATATCCAAATACATTTCAGATAGGAATTGATATAGTTGGGATTTCTAATTTTGTGACATTTTTAGAAAATACTGCTGATTGGAGAAGAAGATTAAGAGAGGTTGAATATGGTTTCTTGGAGAGAGATAGAGAATTTTTAGAATCAATATCTCCATCTAATAAAATAGAAAATGTAAAATCACCAATTTTAATTATTCAAGGAGATAATGATGAAAGAGTACCATTATCTGAGTCAATTCAAATGTATGAAAAATTAAAAGAGCAAAATATACCTACACAACTTTTACGTTTTGAAGATGAAGGCCATGGTGTAATAAAGAGAAAGAATGTGATAAAACAATATAAGATTATATTTGAATTTTTAAAAACACATTTGAAGAATTAAAGAATTTTTCTCATGATTTCTTCATGATATCCTGTAATAATTGGAAAATAGCCTTGAAGTTTTTTATCTAATTCGGGGTCACCTGTGTCTACGTACAAAAATTGTGTATTTCTTATTTTTTCTAAGGTAGAGAAAATTAAAATTTGTGAGTTTGGTAATTGGTTAATTGTGGATGCAGGGATTTGACGATTTCCTCTACCAAAAACATGGCCTTGATTACCAATGGGGGAAACCCATATTCCTGTTATTGTTACTCCCAATATATCCTTAAAGTTTGCGTCTTTGATGATGATTTCATTATTTTGTATTATATCAACCCCTAATAGTGTGGTTTCATGGCCTAAATGTTCGAAGATTGTCTTCATAGTACTTCCTGGACCAATTAATATTGTTGAATTCTCTAATAATTTATCTTCTGAAATTCGTTCAGCTATCAAACGATGAGTGTGAGTATCATTGTTTGACCAACTGATTTTTCCTAATTGTTTTTTTTGAGTAATTGGGATTAATGCTGATGTTGTAATCTGAGTTAAATCAATGTTTTTTGAAACATTATTTAGATCTAAATCTAATAAATCTTCATTATAAGTTTCTCCTTCCCAGTTTTGAAGAAAACTACCTAAATCTTCAGGCTTATGTAAAAAACAAGGAGAGTAAATTTTAACTCCTGAAGGAATACCCATGATTGGAATTTGTTTTGAGAATTTTGCAACATCAGATGCGGTTCCATCACCTCCTGCAAATAAAATTAAGTCTAAATCATGATTTGTTAATTCTTTTACTAATTGATGAGTTGTTTCTGAATTAGTATATTTTTGAAAATTAGATAATATTATTTTATTTTCTTGGGATAAATCAATGGGGTAATTGGATGCCAATATCCAATTGATTGAAATATTTTTGGGGATTGAAGTGAGTGCCCTTGAAACAATATTCCAAATTGGTTGAGGCATTCCATCATCAATTGCTTTCCAAGCTTTTTGAATATCATCTGTACCTTTCCAAGCCAAGGCCGCACCAACACCTGCAATTGGGTTGATTACTAAACCGATGGAAAGTTCTTTCATTATTTGTTAATGATTTAATATTATATTAATTTTGTATTTAATTTTATATTGATTTATTGAAATATATCAATTATTGATTGTCCCACATATTCCATTTCCTCAATGGTAAGAGATGGAACAACTGGAACTTCAAAATGGTTGATTGCTATGTCTTCTGATATGGGAAGTTTGACTTTATTGTAATCTGGAAACTTAACATAATCAGCCCATCTCCAAGATTGAATATTTTTGAAATTTTCTTGTTGATAACTTAATGTAGAGTAAATTGGACGAGTTAAAACGTTTTTTTCTTTGAATTTTTCTACTGCTTCTGTTGGTTTTATTTTATGATTTCGAGTATCAATTGCAAAAATATAATTTCCGTGTGTCATACCACTTGGGATATGTTGATAGTCTATGTTTGGTATTTCATCGATTATTTTACGGTAGTATTTTGCATTTCTATCACGTATTTTTAGTAAATCTTCGATTTTATCCATTTGTGCATCTGCTATTGCTGCACAAACATCTGCTAATCGAAAATTATAACCAACGCGTACATGTTTATATCCTCCTTGAAGGGTTCGACCATGATTTTTTAAAGAAATAATTTTTTCTGCCAAATCATCATCGTTTGTTGTAACTACTCCACCTTCACCTGCAATCAAATTTTTTGTGACATATAGAGAAAAGGCAGCAATATCTCCAAAACCACCGACATGTTGTCCATCTATTTTTGCACCGTGGGCTTGAGCTGCATCTTCAATGATAAATAAATCACGATCCTCAGCAATATCTCTGATTGCTTTCATATCTGCTGCCAAACCATATATGTGAACGGGCATGATTGCTTTAGTTTTGTCTGTAATTGCGGCTTCAATTAATTCTGGATCTAAATTCCAAGAATTAGTATCTATATCTATGAATTTTGGAACTGCACCTGTGAATAATATTGAATTGGATGTGGCTATAAAGGTAAATGGGGTCGTTATTACTTCATCACCAGGTTTTATGGGGGATGCTTCCATAGCTAAATGTAAGGCCGTTGTCCCATTATTACATGCTATAGCATGATTTACAGATGCTAATTTTTTAAATTTATCTTCAAAAGATCTTGCATATTTTCCTTCAACTAAATTTTTTGATTTAATTACTTCATTGACGGCTTGAGCTTCTGATGAGTCGATTGAAGGATCAACAAATGGGATATTTCGTCCAATCATTATATTCACATTATGACTTCTTACTTATTAATTGATACCATTGATGAAGAGTTAATTAATAATTGATTTAGATTTTATCAAATTTTATTGATGTTGATCGTAAGTCTATAATGCATATAATATCACAATATTTTAAGGAAGATGATTTCAAAGACACCATTTTACAAAGCTCATAAAAAAGAAAATGCTGATTTTACAGAATTTGCAGGATATGATATGCCTGTAAGATATGATTGGGGGAATATAAAAGATGAACATAGAGTCATAAGAGAGTCTGTAGGGATGTTTGATGTTTCTCATATGGGTAGATATTGGGTGTATGGACAAGATGCAAAAACATATTTGAATTATGTAGTACCTAGAGATATTAAAAAATTGGAAAATGGAAAATCTGGATATACATTTATTTTGAATGAAAATGGAGGATTCAAGGATGATATAATTATTTCTCAATTGAATAATGATGAATTTATGGTAGTGTGTAATGCAGGAAATAGAGAGAAAATATGGACTTGGATGACTGAAATCATGGAAGAAAAAATCTTTGAAGGTAAAGATGTTTATTTAGAAGATAAATCAGATATATCCTCTATGTTGGCTGTGCAGGGGCCTGAGTCGATGAAAACTCTTAAAAAAATGTTTGGAGTAGATATAATAGAAAATAGATTTAGAACTGAGTGGTATAGGTTTGAAAACATAAGAGTGTTAATTTCTACCACAGGTTATACTGGCGAAAATGGAGTTGAATTAATAATATTTGGAGATGATGCTGATTTGGAACATAATTCTTTGGTTATTTGGGAGAAATTGTTAGCATTAAATGTTAAACCTTGTGGGTTAGGAGCTAGAGATACTTTGAGGATTGAAGCGGGTTACCATTTATATGGACAAGATTTATCAGAGGAGATCCATTTATTGGAGTCAGGTTTGGGATTTAAACCATTAGCGTTTATTGAAAAAGAAAGTGGTTTTAAGGGACAAGAAGGTGTTTTGAGAGGAAAAGGAATTGTTAGTAGGACACGGGTTGGTTTTAAATTGTTAGGAAGAGGGATTGCCAGATATGGCTATCCTGTGGTTGATGAAAATCAACTTATAATTGGCAAGGTTACCTCTGGTACTAGATCTCCATTATCAGATGAGTCTATTGGAATGGCATATGTTGATAAAAATTTTAATGAGGTTGGGAGCAAAATATTTGTAGATATGAAGGGAAATAGGAAAAAGAGTAAATTGGTAGAGGCAGAGGTAATAGGATTTCCCACATATGATACCAAAATATATGGATTGAATAGAGATGAGTAGTGTTATTATATGAACGATAAATTAAATAATAATCGGGAAAATTACGGGGTTATAAAAAACATAGAGGTTTTTATGAAAGAAAATTTAGAGTTAGAAGTTATACTAAAAGGGTATTGGCCGAACCCATCATGGGAAATGGTTGATAAAAAAATAAATTTTAATAATGAAAAAAAGATAGTTGAAGTTTTTATAATTGGAAAAAGTAATGGTAAAATATCTCTGCAGGTTTTAAAAAATTTTGAATATAGATTTGTGGTAAAAATTCCATTTAGTGGTTCTTGGTGTTTAAGAGGAGTTTTTAAAAATGGATACAAAGAAACAAAAATTGAGGTAATTTAAAGTTAAATCTCTTTAGAATACATTATGACAGTATGTGGTTGCCCCCATCCAAAATTTTGTTTTGCAAAACCAAGCATTGCTTCTCTGTTTGATGATGAGTGTGCGACAGCAATTGTGGCTAGATCACGTGAGGCATAACCTTTCAGTGCTAATGATGCTGAAGAATAATTTTCAATTGTGTTGGATGAAATGAACCCATGAATTTCACTTGGTAAGGCGTGTTTTGATATTATTATCAGGGTTGATTGATCAATATTTGTATAGATTTGATTATTATCAATTAATTGATTGAAGAGAGGTTGCGTAAAGGGGACCCAGTGCCCGTCAATCATAATGTTATAGGATGTAAATTTTAACATTGACTTAAAATGAGGATACATAGTTTCATCTAATACTTTCGCAAAATCATTTGTGAATTCTGGTAAATTATCATTGGTTGAAATTTTTGTTGATGGATTAATAGAAAGAAAGTTTGGGATGAAATTATGCCTTTCCACGATTTTCCTGCCTATTAAATTGTCAGAGTCAATGGTTGTTCTTATAGATTTTGCCCCATTTTCAATAAGCCAGTCCATGGCTGATTTGACCAAAGAATGAGATAACCCGAGTTTTCTAAATTCTGGTGAAACTGTTGCTGGTTCTAACCAACCAATTGTATCAATGATTGTCGCTTGTATTTTTCCAATGATTTTATTTTTATTCACCGCTATAACTGGAAATGTAGTTGGGGTTTCTAAAGTTTTATACCATTTTTCTTTACTAATGAATGGATCTTCATTTAACATAGATGCGAATTGTATAATTGCATGTGTATCTTCTTCTGTACCTGCACGTATATCTATAGCATCAAATGACTCAACCATATTATAATTTATAACACTCATATCAATTTAAATTCGTTTGGATAAATACGGCGGATAATTAATATAATTTTAATTTGGTAAAATATTAGGTTGACAAAATATAGTTAAATTCTGAATACAAAAGACAAAGATAAAAGATAGAGTTTTGTTATGTATTTGTAATTCAAAGAAATTAATGATCTTTGGAGTAAAAAGGTGCGATACCCAAGCCTGGCCCAAGGGGCTAGCCTGGAAAGGACAAATATTTTTTCACTAGAAAGCTAGTGTGCTCCTGCACTCGGGGGTTCAAATCCCCCTCGCACCACCATATTAATTACATATTTTGTTTATAATTTATGAAAAGATAAATTATGCTTTTTATAATAAGAGTCTGCTGAAATTGTTATTCAAATGATAATATTGGTAGATAATATCGTTCAACATGGTTCTGAGGATGAAAGTGAAATATTAGAATTAGCATTTGCTGCAGGCTATACGAATAATTATTTACATAAAATAGAGTTGAAAAAATATCACACTAAACATTTTTTAAATGAAAAAAAAATTGATAACCTTAAGATTTTGATAGAGGAAAAAAATTGTAAAAAAATAATTTTTAGTGATGTTCTAAGATCATATCAAATAGCAAATCTTGAAGAATTATTAGATGTTGAAATTATGGATAAGGTAATGTTGGTTTTAGAAATTTTTGAAAATAAGGCTAATACAACAGATATTAAATTACAGGTTGAAATGGCTAAATTAATTTATGCAAAACCTAAGGCTGGTGCTAGACTGAGTGAGGCGGTAATGAAGGAAAGAGTTGGGTTTGGTGCAGGAGGAGAACAAGTTGGAAGTGTAATGATTTCAGATATTCAAAATAGAATAAAAAGTATAGAGAAGAAAATTAATGAAATAAAAAAACAATCTATAATTAATGAAATAATTGAGATACCAAAAATACCTATTGTGGGGTATTATAGTGCTGGAAAATCAACATTGTTTAATATTTTAACAAGTGATGAAAGAGAGACCAGCAAAGATGCGTTTACTACAATGGTATTAAAAACTGGAAGGTGTGAAGTTACAGGGTATCCAATTGATATTATTGATACCGTGGGGCTGGTTAGTTTGCCAAACAATGTTATGTCTGCATTTGATTTAATGTTGAACAAAATATTTTCATTTAATGGAATTATATCGTGTATAAACATTTCAAAATCAGAAAAGTTTAGTGAAATACAGATTAATGATTTTCTTAAATATGTAGAGAAGTTTAACATTGAGGGGAATGTACGAGTATTATTTATTTTAACAAAAGTAGATCTTGTAGATGAAATTACAATAAAAAATGTAAAGGAAAATATACATAACTTAGAAGTTTTTGATGATTATGAAATTATAGTATCTAGATCTGATAGATCTGATGATATTCGTAAGAATTTTATTAGAGCATTTGAAAGTTTATTTGAGGACAATTTAACTGAGTTTTATTATCAAAATTTACAACCAAGTATTGCTAGTAAATTACACAATATTGCGAGAGTTGATGAACAAATTTGGAATAGTGATGGTACAACATCAATGTCTGGAATTGGTCCCACCAATTTATTGGAAAAAATAAAAGGGGAGTTTATATAATGACACCTAGTATGAATACTTATTGGGGGATACTATGGAAAATGGTAGATATGGCAGATGTTGTCGTTCAAGTAGTGGATGCTAGGTTTCCGTCAATTTGTAGAAGTAATAGATTGGAAGATAAAGTTAGAGAAATGGAAAATAAGAATTTATTAGTAGTATTGAATAAAACTGATTTAATTAGTAGAGAGAAATTAAATCAGTGGATAAAATGGTTTGCAGATAGTGAAGGGCTAAAAGCAGTTGGAGTATCTGCCAAGGAGAGACTTGGTACATCAAGGATAAGACAAGAGATATTAAAATTAACTAATAAAGATGAAGCGACAGTAGCAATAGTAGGATTCCCAAATACCGGAAAAAGTAGTTTGATTAATGTCTTAAAAGGGAGAAAATCAGCACCTACTGCGCCAGTAGCAGGTCACACTAAGACTTACCAAAAAGTAAAGGTTTCGAGAAGATTAATGATGTATGATACTCCAGGAGTAATTCCAATACAATTACCTAAAAAACATCAATACTTGTTGGGAATAATGTCTTTGACTAAAATTAAAGATCCGATGGGTGTTGCATATGATTTATATGAGCAGTATGAAGATCTTGCTCCGGGTAAAATAAGAGAATTCTACAATATAGATACTGTCATTTATGATTTCTTAGATGATTTAGCTATTGCTAAAAATAGGTTACAAAAGGGTGGTAAACCAGATAAAAGAACTTCAGCGTTATTGTTTCTGAATGATCATTTGAAAAATGCAATACCTATATTTGAGAATGTAAATAGTCCACTGAGATATAAAGATAAATTATAATTATGAAGAATGTTGTACGACTGTAGTTGAGGCTGATTTTGATCTCCAAAGTTCTTCTCTTAAAAGATCACGAATTGCCACCCTAATTGTTTCACTTCTATTGGGGTATCTTTGTTGTCGAACTAATTCGTCGAGGTCTGATAGGTATTCTGCTGGTAAATGGACTGTAACTAATCTCATGTTATTCACTTCTTGAACATATTTTGTTATGTTCAATATATATTGATTATTTTTATTATATAATATTCAGTAATACTTTGGAAATATCTGTGTATTATTAATTTTTTCTGAGTGTTGGAATTGCGAGGCTAAAAATTAATAAAGCTGCAATACCGGAGATTAATCCAAATCCGGGTGCTGAAGATCCTCCTTCAACAGTCAAATACCCAACCATGGTTGGATAATGTCCTGCAAATCCACAGAAGTATTGTACTTCACCGCTTGCTGGAGAAGTCCATGTTGTGTTCCATGTACCTGCATAACTTCCTTCAGCGTCGTTAGCCAATCCGATTACAACATCATCTGCATCATTTAAGTTTGTTTCAGATACATCTGCGTCAACATCGAGACGTAAGTTGTGGCCCATCATAGCATCTGTATTTTGGAATACGATGACATATTGTGTATTGGGTTGAACTGTAACTTCTGTTACGTTAAATTGGTTAGCACCACCTGAAACAACACCGATAACGATTGTTTCTGTTTGTGCTTGTGCTGGTTGTGATGCCATGATCATCAATGATGATAAAGCAAGAATACTAATTAAGAAAATACTAGTTTTGTTTTTCATATTAATTACCCATTTGATGTAATTATATGGACATAGAATATTATATTTATTAAAAGTAGTCTTAGAGTAAAATATTTGAAATTAAATAATCAATAATCAATATTATTTGTTACATGTTTGAATATTTGATTAAATAAGATTTTAAAATTTAATTTGTTTTAAAAAATATAATTTGAAGGTTTTTCAAAATCAAACCTGATATTAAATTTTTCTGCATATTTTGTATTCGACTCCATTCCATATGTTCGTCGTCTATCAATTGCCCAACTATCTACATTTTTCCATTCATATATATCTCCATAATAATGTGCTGCTTCTTTGGCTTTTTCCATACTATCTTTATTGAGGTTAACATATTTTATGGGGAACCCATTACCTTTTTCGAAGTAACTCAATAATTTTATGTTTTTTCTGTGAGGAGTATCGGTTTCCATTATTTTATTTATTCTGGCCATTTTTATACCATCTAATGCTAAAAATCCAGTATAACGATGATCGGGATGTGGATTGTTAAATCCCCATGTAATAACGGCATCGGGTTTTTCTTCGACATAAAGTTTGCCTACTTGTATTCTTTGGTCCCTTGTATTTTGGACCATAGAGTCTCCAAAATCTAATATTTTAATATGATTTGCACCGACTATGTTAGCAATGTCTTGAGCGTGTTTCTTTCTTTCTTTCTTTACTTCATCAATTGAGAGTTCTGGTAATAGGGTTGTTAATTCTCCATAAGTTGCCCAACACATTACAACATTGTCGCCTCTCGAAGCATGATTCGCTAATGTACCGATTGCCCCTAATTCATCATCTGGATGGGCGAAAAAAGATAAAATTGTTTTTTTTTCTGAGTCAACCATATATATTTTAATTTTGTAAAAATGATTTATAATATAAATTATATAGTACCATTATTGTTTGAGAAGATTGGCTAAAACATATTGTAATATCCCACCATATCTAATATATTCGATTTCGACTTCTGTATCAATTCGTAAAATGCCTTGGAATTTAATTGATTGACCATTTTCTTTGATGGCTTCAATATTTATTTTTTTAGAAATTTTTAATCCATCTTCAAGATCATAAATATGATATTTTTCGGTTCCATCAAGATTAAGTTCTCGCCATCCTTCTCCATCAATGAATTGAATTGGTAAAACACCCATTCCTATTAGGTTTGATCTGTGGATACGTTCTATACTTTTGAAAAGTACTGCTTTCATACCCAATAAAGCGGGGCCTTTTGCTGCCCAATCTCTAGATGAGCCTTGACCATACTGTGCAGATGCAATACCTATAACAGGAATATTTTCTTCAATATATTTTCGTGATACATTATAAGTAGTCTCAATAGAATTTGAAGGAAGGTGTTTTGACCACCAACCATCTTTTCCTGGTGACATTTGATTCTGTACTCTAATGTTAGCAAAGGTGCCCCGCATCATAACTTCATGATTTCCTCTTCTAGAACCATAAGAATTGAAATCTTTTCTTTGAACACCATTATTCATTAAATATTCTGCTGCAGGACTGTTCGAAGCGATTACACCTGCGGGAGATATGTGGTCTGTTGAAATCTTATCATCTAACAACATCAATACACGTGAGTCAGTTATATTTTCTATGTCAGATGGGTTTTTTGAAAAGTTTTCAAAGAAAGGTGGTAAACGTATATATGTAGATTGTTCTTTCCAAGGAAATAGTGTGGAAGCCTCTACCTCTAGTCTTTGCCATTGATAATCTCCATTTAAAATTGTAGCATAATTTGTTTTATACATTTCTGGATTTAATCCAGAGTTGATAGCATCTAATATTTCTTTTTGAGATGGCCAAATATCTTTAAGATGAATTTCGCTTCCGTCTTGGTCTATTCCAAAAACATGATTTGTTATATTAATATCAGTTCTGCCAGCTAAAGCATAAGCTACAACTAACATGGGGGATGCAAGAAAATTACCCCTTGTTAATTGGTGCACTCTACCTGCAAAATTTCTATTTCCGCTTAATATGGATGTAACATAAAGATCGTCATTTCTGATAACTTGATCTATTTCTATTGGTAGTGGACCTGAGTTACCTATACATGTGGTACAACCATAACCTACAGTATGGAAACCTAACATATCTAAATATTGATCCAACCCTAAATTTTTCATATATTTTGTAACTACCAAAGATCCTGGAGCGAAACTAGTTTTGATATGAGGTTGAGTCATCAATCCTTTTTCGATAGCGTTTTTTGCTAAAAGGCCAGCACCAATAAGCACTGAGGGGTTTGAAGTATTAGTACAACTAGTAATTGCAGCGATTACAATATTCCCATCTGTTAAAGTGGTTTCTTGACCATTATATTCAAATTTTGATGATTTAATTTCTGCTGTTTTACTTCTATTACTAATGTGAGCTTCTTGAAATTCAATTGCTCTTTCTTCTGCTTCTTCGAGTGTAACCCTTTCTTCTGGGTTTAAAGGACCCGATATTGCGGGAGTTATGGTGTTTAAATCTAATTTTAATGATTTTGAAAATTTTGGATCTTGATCATCATCTGTTCTAAATATACCAATCATTTTACAATATGTTTCTATAAAATCAATATGTGTTTGTTCTCTTCCTGTTAAATGTAAATAATCTAAAGTTGATTGATCTACTGGGAAGAAACCCATGGTTGCACCATATTCGGGAGCCATATTCGAGATAGTGGCTTTATCTGGGACAGATAATTTAGATAATCCAGGGCCATAAAATTCTACAAATTTTCCTACAACACCTTCTTCTCTTAACATTTCTACTACACGTAAAACTAAATCTGTGGCAGTGGAGCCCTCAGGTAATTCTCCAGAAAGTTTAACTCCTATCACTTCTGGAAGGAGCATGTAATATGGTTGTCCTAACATTACTGCTTCTGCTTCAATTCCACCTACACCCCAACCCATGACACCTAATCCATTTATCATGGGTGTGTGAGAGTCAGTTCCGACGACAGAGTCAATGACAGCCGTTTTTTCTCCCTTAAAGTCACGAATATCAATTACGGATGCAAGATATTCTAGATTAACTTGATGAACTATACCCGATCCTGGTGGGACCACTCTAAAATTTTTAAATGCTTTTTGAGCCCATTTTATTAATTCATATCTCTCTTGATTTCTATTGTATTCTAAATTTAGGTTAATTTCTAATGAATTTTTCTTTCCAAATGAGTCAACTTGAACTGAGTGATCTATAACAAGATCTGTTGGAATTAATGGGTTTATCTTTTCTGGATCACCCCCATTTTTTGCCATCGCATCTCGCATAGCTGCTAAATCTACAATTAAGGGCACACCCGTAAAGTCTTGTAAAACAACTCTTGAAGGTAAGTAAGGTATATCTTTTTCAGATGTGTTTTTTGGCCAATTTGCAATTGTGTTGATATCTTCTTGTGTTACTAGAAAGTCATCATGATTGCGTATTACATTTTCTAATAATACTCTAATAGAATATGGGAGGTTTTTGAGATTTACTCCTTTATCTTCTAATTTATCAATCCTATACACGATCAATTTTTCACCATTAATTACTTCTGTCGATTTTACGGATTGAATATCTTCTAAGGATAAATTTATCATTATATATTATCATAATTTAAAAGTAATAATTACTTTGTTGTTTGTTTCAGATTTAGAAATAAGTTTCATGTAAAGTATTCAAATATTCTTTTTTGGTAATTTGGATCAATAGTTTAAAAATTGATAATGGTCTGTATAATTCATAGAATATATATTATTGAGGTCATTTAATAATGGAAGAAGTAATCCTAAATGACCAAAAAGAGTGGATTCCTCGTCAGAACGCTATAATATTTGGAGATGAGGATGTCGATGGAATAACTTCCGCTGCTATTGTTGGTCATAGATATAATTTAGAAAATGTTGAATTTGTATTCGTGAATGCAAGGACATTAGGAAATAAACTACATGAAAGAATAAACGAATTTCAAAATCTTGAAAAAAATCAAGAAATTGATTTGTTTATTGTAGATGTTGGGATAAATAAAGCAAATATAGAAATTATTGAGAAGTCATTGACAATATTAGTAAAAAATAATGTAAGAGTATACTATTTTGATTCTCATTCAAATAAATATAAGGGAAAACCATTATTATTACATTTGAGAAGAACTAATGCGAATATATTTCATGGAAAGATTGGATCTGCTGCAGCAAGTATAGTACACGATTTTTTGGGAGCTGAAGAAACTAAAAGATTAAGATTATTAGGAGCATTAAGTGATCGTGAATTAAGTTTGACAAAAAGGTATAAACATGAAAAAAATGGTCTACGTGCATTACAAGCTGCTGTTGCATGGGGGGCCTGGAAAGATGAAGCATTTTTAGATATGATTACTCGTAGATTAATTGAAAATCCTAATTTGGATTGCGAGAATGATGTAGATATATCAAAGTATGCGTTGGTGGCAAATAACCACAGAGATAATTTATTGAAACATGTGTTGAGAAGAGGTAAAGTATTAGAGATATCACAAACTCCTCGAATATTGGCAGTTATGGTATTGGATAGGGAGGATTTTGGAAAGGCTAGAGGAACCATTGCTGGTAGATTAGCGGGAGAATGGGGAGGTGCAATTATATTGATAACAAAGGCCGTAAGTGATGAAGATGCATATGCTGTAACGGTTAGAAATTCATATTCACATAAGTTAGATTTAGAGGTCTTAGGGCAATTATCTAGAACTAAAAACTCAGGAGGATCTAAAGGAGCATATAGACTTACAATTAAGAAAGATAGCCTGTTTATATTTTTATCAAAAGTACAATCATGGAGTAGAAATTTAACTGCGCCTTGGTTTGTTCAAAATTCAAATAGACAAAAATTTAAAAGGAAAAGAAGAAATTTTAAATCTAATAAACAAAATAGGAATAAAAATAATGTAAGTAAAGATCATGATGATTTAGGTTCTGAGAATGATGAAATTGAAATAGAGAGTGAAATTATAGATCTAACTGATTTAGAGTAGTTTTTATGATTTTAGGTAGGGCTTCATAAGATATTTCTTTATGATCATAAGTAGAGTAATATGAGTCTAAATCTTTTGATTTTGGTAATATAACGAAATTATTGTAAATTTTAAATTGGTAGCCTTTGAGTGATACATAGATCCCTTTTTCCTTGATATTAGACAATTTTTGTATAAAAAATTGATTTCCATAAAAATTTTTAAAGATGCAATAATCTGAAACATTTTCTTGATTTGAATTAATCTCAGTAAAAATGTTGTGTTGAATTAATCCTTCTTTTTCATCGAAAACACTTAAATTAAAATTGGTTGATAAGTTTATCCAACCAGAGTTTTGTTCAATTGAGTTATTATAAATTATTAGATTTAAATTATTTTTATATTTATTTGAATATGCATAGAAATCTTCTATGACATAATTATCATTATGGTGTACGTCATAAAAACGGAAATTAACTACATCTGAGAAATGATTTCTGATTTTTAAAAGAGGAAAAATAATTTCTTTATGAATATTAACAAGATTTTCATCAATTGATTCATTAAATATATCTTGAGAAAACTCCATGCCAAATTTCTTTGTTGCGCCTTCTATTTGACCATGATTAAACATAGGAGTCCCAGGAAGTGTTATCATTAATACGGTTGATCCAAAATATTTATCGCTTTTGCCAAATTGTTGTGATGCTGGTGCTTCATCTGGATTAGATAAAAAGTTTACATATCTATGGAGAATTCTGGGATCGTATTCTAATGTTGATTTTATTATCTGGCGATATTCTTTATTTTTTTGATCTCTTATCATATGCATAAATGCAGAATTATATACTCTATGTACTCCTAATGTACGTACAAAATAACTCTCCATCATCCAAAATGCCTCTGCGATTAATAGGGTGTTTGGTGCTTCTTTTTCAATTCTAGTCATAACTTCAGACCAAAATTCATCTGGGAATAATTGATGAAATTGATCATTAGTAATTGTTAATCTTGATCTTGAGGGAATGTCACCACCACTACCAGGGATAGGATACCAAAGTCGTTGAAAATGTTCTTTGGTTAATACCATTGCAGCATCTAATCTTATAATTGAAAATTTTTTAGCTATGTTTAGAATAATATCTGTAACAGCTGATCTAACTTCTGATTTAAGAAAATTTAATTGAGCAGTATCATTCCATGGAATATTGGTTCCATCGTTACCATGATAAATATAGTTTGTTTGTTTGGTTTTAGAATTTACATATTTGAATACGACAGCGGCATCTGTTTTTTCATAGTAATTTTGATCGATATATAATTCAATATTTTTGTGTTCTGATAAGTTTGGAGAATTGAAATTATAATTCTGAAATGGTGATTCATTTGTTTGTATGAAATATTCTGGATGTTCTATAATCCATTTAGAATATATTCCAGTATGATTTGGAACTATATCACATCCAATTTTTATGCCTAAGAGTTGAGCAGATTTATTTAATTTTTCATAAGCTTTTGTACCACCTAAATCTTCAGATATGATATAATCATATATTGAATATGCACTAGCACCACTATTATAATTATTCATATTTTCTTTTATTTTCTTCGAGGCTGTAGATCTTTGCCAAATGCCAATAAGCCATAAAGCATTAAAACCATTATTAGCTAAATATTCTAATTCTTCAATAGGTATTTGATCTAATTGATTAATTGATCTATTATATTTTTTTGAAAGTTGATCTAACCAAACTTTAGTATTTTTTACTTGTAAAATTATATTTGTCATCCAATTTTTATCTTCAGTATAATTTTCTGGATAATAGTGGTCATATGAGGGAATATTAATTTCTCCAGGTTTACCATCCCTGTATTTAGTTTGTTCTTTGATGTAATCAATTGTTTGTAATATCGCTTTTTTAGTAACATTATTAAAATTAAATTGATCATTAAACTGTTCAAGTTGTGTTATGAAGTCGTCATTTGAAGATTTAATAATGGATGTAATTTGATTTAATTCTTGTTTGAATGTTTTTTTAATTAATTTCTCTAATGATTTAATATTACTCTTTTCTATGTTATTGGTGGGTAGGAATTGATTATATTTTTTTAAGGTTGTATTTAGAATTATTGAGCTTACAATTTTATTATTGGGGATTTTTGAAAGATTGGGTTTATTATTTTTTAATTTAATTATATCAGAATTAATTTTTTTAAATAAGGCTTGATCATTAACATCATATACTGTATCTACCCTTTTTGTAGTAAGATGTTCAATTAGTAAAAATGATAACAAACTAGAAGAGTATATTTTATTCTTATCTTCTTTATCCTCATTATATATGGAAGTTAAATTGTCAATTTTATTTATGGTATTTTGATTTAAATTTAAAATATCAATTTTATATTCATTAAGAATATTGAATAAATCATGAACCATATAAATATGTAAAATTGTATGTTAAATATAATTTTAGATAAATTGGTAGATCATTATTTATTCTGTGGTTTATTCGCCTTCTGAAACTGACTCGGTTGATGTTGAGTCTTCGTTAAGTGATCCAGGTTTTAGATCGGTTGTTCTTAGATACAAATAAAGTGGTATTGCTGGAGAATTTCCAACAATAAATGCGATTAGTGCTACTGGTATTGTATACCACCATTCCATAGTATTGGTTTTTGTATATACTTCATATACCATCCATACAATTAGAACAATCAATGTAAAACCAACTTCTTGAAGAAGAAAATTTCCTATTGGATCACTGCTTAAGGCATTAAATTCAGTCGGTCCTGCAAAACCAGTATTTATCCAATTTATAGTATCAAGGATAAAAAAGAGTCCAGCTAATATTAGATATACATTTTTGTTTAATGTTTTCATGTTAATTTCAATGGTTTCCTTGATATAAAAATGAGATTTGTAATTATTGTTCATTATAGTAAAAATGTATCTTATTCTATCTTTTAGTAACATTAATAACATAAGAAACATGTATTTTAACATTATTTGATGTATGATATTTGTTCTATATGGTAAAATTTGAAGATTTAAACATATTATTGGTTATTTTTCCATATGCAAAATAGGTAATAATGTATCCATAGAGTCTATATTATTATAATTTTATATAATTAAACAATATTATAACAATAATCACACCCCTGTTATTCGTGTGGAACTTTGGAAATATATAAAATATCATTAATTAAGGCTTAAAATTGTTAAATTAAGTATTATAGTAGATTTGCACTTGAAATAATTTTATATTTTGTTTGTGATTACTGTGATAATTCAGATATTTTTTTTTGATTATTTATTCAGGGTCAAATAAAATATGATATTATGTAAAAAATATAATGTGTAAATATATCTGGTAAAAAAATATGTTTTATGAAAATATGTATATATAGAAATATCGAGAATATTCCATAATTAGAGGATGAGTTAGGATTCAATATTTTTTTTCGCGATATATTTTATTGAGAAATTTCAAAATTAGTAGTCTGAGACAATACACACCTATACTTCATATGGAAATTAATTAGTTATACGCAAAAATGTATCTACAGCTTATCTACAATCGCGAAGAGCGGTATTTAAGTCTTTTAAAAATAGGTGCATAAGAAATATAATCAAGAATCACTCTCTTAAAATCAAAAAAATTCAATATTTGATTTTACTATGTGAATTTAGGTATTAGAGAGCTTGAAACATAATAATAAATAAAATATGAATTAGAGCGTTTAAAATTGCTAATTTATATTTTCCATAGGAAATTATACCTATGATATTACACCCCCCTACGATTTCAGATTGATTTATTCAAAATACAAATTTGGATCTAAAAAATGAATTTGATAAATTATGCATTTATCCAATTAATAATAGATATAATTAAATAAGAATAAATCTATATAATGAAGTGGACAGTATAGTATAACTGAATATAATTATTATATTTTGTGGAACAAAATATTACAAGATTTTTTTTTATTTTTTTAATTACAGATGAATAGTTGGGGTCCCTGGGTCATAGTAAATTATTGTTTGAGAGTGCCTTAACTTAATATTTAATGTATAGACTAAGTTTCTTATGAAAAATATATTTTCAGCACTTGGATCTGTAAATTAATTATTCAACTAAATAACTAAATTAATAATTTTTATATTTTGAGCTCTAATTATCAATATTTATTATTTGATACAATTATTTCCTTTGCAATATTTTTATTAACTCATTTTAATTTATAATTGATTTTTAGGCCCGTTCTATCTTATTTTTTTCCAATGATATTTTTTTGAATATTTCATAATTAAATTATCCTGTAATATTGCTTAATATTAGGTAATTTAGGTATTTCTTTTGGAAAAAATTTATATTTAAAATTTTACACATTCAGCGTTTATAACACTAAAATTTAACTAAATAACTAGACCAACTTTTTATTAATTTTTACATCTTCAATTTAATTAATTTACTAGAAATAAAATTCCAGTATGTATGGAGGTATTTCCTAGTTGAAACAATAATTGGTTAATTCATAAAATAAATAGTTAAGTGTGCCTTTCATTTGGAACATTTTAATCTTAATAATTATCTATTAAATTTTATATAATCCATACATTATTTACAACATCACTCAATAGTGCATGATGATTAATAGTTGTAAGATATGCTATCTTCCAATTAAAAATAATGAGAAACAATTACCTTGTCCAAGATGTTTTAACCATTTTCACCAGGATCATTTAGCAGCATGGCTATTAAATAATGACTCATGTCCTATGTGTAAAAATATTTTATCAGATGACCTTAGACAGGATTTACAACCTAAAAATGAAGAAGAAAGAAAGAAGTTAGAAGAAATACTAATGAAAGTAGATAATATTGAAGATATGGTATCTAAATTAGAAAAGAAACAAAAAAGAAAATTACGTAAGACTCGAGAAGAAGAATTTGATTTGAAAAAAAATTCTCTTGCAGATTATATCAAAATTCTTTTTCCATTTCTACTAATAGGATCTTCAATATTCGTCATAATATTAGCATTAGGATGAATTATTTTTTATTTATTTGATTATACTAGTAAATAATGGATATAAATAATGTAGAAACTTTTTTTCCACGATTAGATAAAATTATCACTATTCTTCGTAAAGAAAATAAATTACTCACACCAATTAAAAACGGTGGATGGACACCAGTTCAAATTTTAAACCATTTAGTAGACTCTCAAACACAGGCATATTATAGAACTATGTGGATATTATCAGAAGATATGACTACATTAAAACCATTTAACCAAGATAAATGGGTTGAATTAAGTAAAGACTTCCCCATTGATGCTGCATTACAAATAATAAACGGATTATATACTCGATGGTTTCATCTTTTAAAAAATATAAATCCAATAGATTATCACAAAAAAGCTATCCATCCTGAAATTGGTGAAGTTGTATTAGGTCCTTTAGTAGAATATTACATCAATCATGGAGAATCTCATTTAGAAACTTTAATAAAATAAAAATGAGGAGAAAAGGCTCTCTATCAAATTTGGGGGTTGGATTGTTAGCCATTTAGGGAGAAATGACTAAATTTGGGTTGAGCTTTCTCCTCATATAATCTCATCCAATAAAGTGAACGAGAGTAGAGAGCCAACTCATTATTCGCATTATCACTTAAGAATAAACATATTTTACAGATAATATCCTCATATATACAATAAATCAAAATATTTTATTTTAATATTCATTTTTTTTAATCAATACTGGGTTTTTTGCCAAACTAAATTCATCTAATCTACCTTTAGATGTAGTGTATGGCATATTTTTAACTTTTTCAGCATCAGCATATGCATTTTCTGCAATTTCTTCAAATGCATCAACTATATCATCTAATGCAGTTTTTGTCTCAGCTTCAGTTGGTTCTATTAACAATGCTTCTTTAACGATCATTGGAAAATATACTGTTGGAGAATGAATACCGTAATCTAATATTGCCTTGGCAACATCACCTGCATTTATTCCAGTGTCTCTCATTAGAGTCAACGGAGCAGCTAAAAATTCATGTTTTCTTGGCACTCCTTCTGCTTTAGGAACATCAAATCCTCTTATATTTTTCATTTTTTCCATTAGATAATTTGCATTCAATACTGCGGCTTCACACATTGCTCTTATACCTGGACCACCATTTCGATACATATGAGCTAATGCTCGTATAGCAATACCAAAATTACCATTATACCCATGAACCCTTCCAATTGAATATGGTAAATCATAATCAAAATAATACCAATCTCTTTCCATATCATATCTTGCAAGCGGCTTTGGTAAATATTTTACAAGTTTATCCACAACACCAACAGGCCCACATCCAGGTCCTCCTCCACCATGTGGTCCAGAAAATGTCTTATGTAAATTAAAATGTTGAATATCAAATCCCATATCTGCCGATTTGACTACTCCAACAACACCATTAAAATTAGCTCCATCAAGATACATTAATCCTCCAGCTTTATGAACCATATCAGATATCTCTTTTACTTGTGGTTCAAATATTCCTAAAGTATTTGGATTAGTTATCATGAATGCAGCTACAGTCTCATCTAAAGCAGCTTCTAATGCTTCAAGATCCACATAACCCTCTTCATTTGATGGCAACTCTACAACTTTATACCCAGCCATAGCAGCACTTGCAGGGTTGGTACCATGTGCAGAGTCTGGAACTAAGACTTTAGTTCTCTTAAAATCACCTCTCTCATCATGATACGCTTTTGCAATTAACATACCTACATACTCTCCCTGTGCACCAGCAGCAGGTTGAACAGTGACACCACCAAATCCAGTAATTGCTTTCAAAACTTCTTGTAATCTATATAATATCTCTATATTTCCTTGTTGGGCCATCGCAGGAGTATTGGGGTGCATGAAAGCAAATTGTTCAATTCTTGCAATTCTTTCATTTACTTTAGGATTATATTTCATAGTACAACTACCTAATGGGTACGATCCTACATCTACTCCATGATTCATTTGTGACAATCTTACGATATGCCTAACTAATTCCAACTCAGATACTTCTGGCAATTTAGCAGGTTCCTCTCTTTTCCAGCCTCCATCAAAATTTACTTTTGGGATATCTAATTTATCAGGTATATGAGCTCGTCTACCTTCTGCACCCATATCCATAATTAATTTTTCATTCCATTTTGCTTGGACTCTCTTTTCAACCATTATTGAAGCACCTCTTTTACTACATTGACAAAATTATCTAAATCCTCTTTCGAATGCAAATCAGATACAGCTATCAGTCTTTTACAACCTTCATTTGAAAATTTTATCCCTGGAACAAACCCTCTTTCAATACATTCTTTTTCTAAAACATCATGTGTAATATTTCCAAAATCAACTACAAAATCACTAAAAAAAGGCTGATATAATGGTGCACTTACACCATCTATTTCTCCTAACCTACCTGCGAGATAATGACCACGATCAGCTAACCCTTGAGATAATTCTACAAATCCTCTTTTTCCTAAAGCAGCCATATAAATTGCAGCATTAACTGCAGTAATGGACTCATTAGTACAAATATTACTTGTTGCTTTTTCTCTTCTAATATGTTGTTCTCTTGTTTGTAATGTAATACAGTATCCTGGTGAATTTGAATTCATCTCATTAGTTGCTCCAACCAACCTACCTGGTATTGCTTGTATCCATTTTCGATTATATTTAGAAGCTAATATCCCCAATAAAGGACCTCCTGCGGCAGGTACATTACCAAGCAATTGCCCTTCTCCAATAACAAAATCAACATCATAGTTTCCAGGGGGTTTTATAACACCTAAACTTAACACATCTACTCCTACTGATACTAAACCACCAGCTTCATGAATCAATTCAATTAATTTATCAGGATAATCCGGAAGCATACCATTATAAGATGGCACCTCAAAATATACTCCGGCATATTCTCTTTCTTTTTTATTTTTGTTTATTTCTTCTTCAAATAACTTAGTTGCTTTTTGCAATGGTAAATTACCATTTTCTTCTTCCAAAACTTCTATTTCAAAACCAGCGGCTTCAACATATGCTCTTGCCACTTCAATTCTATTTTGTGCAATACTACCTAAAAATAATATTTTATTTCTTTTGGTTAATCGAGTCATCACCAAACTTACCTCACCAAGTGCACTTGCCCAATCATACATAGATGCATTTACAACATCCATAGCCAAAATTTCAGCTAACATAGATTGGTATTCAAATAATATTTGTAATAATCCTTGACTAATTTCGGGTTGATAAGGAGTATAACTGGTGTATAATTCACCTCTTCTCATTAATTCTTCAATGGCTGCAGGAACATACATTTGTTTAACTCCACCACCAAGAAATGAAACCAATTCACTTACTCCTTTACTCTTATTAGCAATTTTTGTAAACAAATTTGTCAATTCTTGTTCAGAATATGGGCCTGGCATTTCTATAGGGCTTTTTAGAACCAAATCATTAGGAATATCAGAAAACAAATCCATAATATTATCTTTACCTATAATTTTCAACATTTCTTTTCTTTCTTCTTCACTTGTACCTATATATGAGTCATAAAATGTGGACATAACTACCCCTCTTATTATTATAAAATTTTAAAAACTTCAAACTTTTAATTCTAATGGGTAAAAACAAGAAAAATATGTTATTTTCTAAAAATCATTTAACTCTGCTTCTATCACTTTCATATATTCTTCCGGAGAAATCATATCATTATCATCGGTTATTTTTTTGATTTTCACTAACCATCCTCCTTCATATGGAGAGTCGGATACTATTTCTGGATCATCTTCTAACTCTTCATTATTTGCTACTAACTCACAATCAAAAGGAGCATAAATATCTCCTGTCGCTTTTAGGGCTTCTACAACACAAACAATATCTTCTTTATCAAATTCATCCCCCTCATCTTCAAACTGAACATAAGAAATTTCCTTTAACATTTTTTGGGCATAATCAGAAATACCCATAGTATAAGTGCCATCCTGATTATCTAATACCCATTCATGAGATGATAAATACATCCTATCTTTAGCTATTTTATAATCTCCAATTTTCAAAAAATCCATTATAATAACACTATAAATTTTCATCTTTATGAATATGTTCGATGTTTCAACTATAATTGTAATAAATTATTCAAATTGTATAATACAAATGCAAAAATCATTTTATCCTACTACCAATTCATAAACCATTAAAACTTCAAATAAATTCAAAATAAGTATATATGGAAAACATATCTATAGTTAAAGAACCAATAAAATTCTCATTAGTTGGCATAAGTGGGATTTTTATCAATTTTATTGTTTTAGCACTCTGTATTTATATTTTCAATTTCTCTGAACCGATCTCTCTAGCTATTGGTATCCTTTTTTCAATATCTACAAATTACTATTTTAACAGAATATGGACTTTTCAGTCCCAAAATCCTATTCTAAATGAATACTTCAAATATGTAATATCTAATGCTATTGGCTCATTTATTCAATATTTCTCAGCTTTATTATTTAACAATATATTCATCAACTCCAATTTTAAAACCATCAACATTCTTATTATTGAATTAGATACAATTTTTATTGCTAGTCTATTTGGAATATTTTTTGGATTTATTTCAAATTTTCTTTTTTCAAAATTCATAGTTTTTAGAAAAAAATCTTTAGTTAGTTAAATGGTTTCTTACCATAGAGTAATCTTGAGGATATAACAATTATACTAACTCCTATAAACCACATTCCAATGTTAACATAGTTTGGTTCTTCTACATCAAATTGCGGTACAAATTTTAATCTTGAATCTACATCAACTTCACTAACACTTACGATTGTCCCCAACCCTTCAACATCATTTTGTTTATCACCCCAATTATCATAATATGTCAAATTAGGAAAATCTAAATTATAATCTCCAATCGTCGTAAAATTTAAAACAAAATTAAACATAATTGACTCACCAGGATTCAAAGTCATGTCGAGATTCCCCGTAAAATTATTTTGTGAAATATTCATATAATTAAACCTAAGTACTTCTTCTGTTCTTTCATTATTAATTTCAAAATCTATAAAATCTCCTTCTTCAGTACTTAATTCTTCTAGTCCTAAGGATATGAGTACAGTGTCAGAAGGTAAGACCTGCATAATTGTTAAATTACTCATAGTATCATTCCAGTAGTTATTAATTAATATTGAAAAATCAACCGTCTCACCCAAAAGCACATCGTTCTTGTTATCTGATGTAGCATATAACAATACTTGAACAAACCCCTCGTCTGTGGGTGTGTACGCAGATACTATATTAGAAACCAATAATATTGATAAAAATACAATAATTATAGATTTAATTAATTTCAAACATGCCACCTACTAAGACTTCTAACTAAAGCTAAACGGTAGGGTATTTAATTATTATTTTTGATTTCATACCATTTCATTACTCTCAACACATATACAATCAATTAATACTAAACTAATAACATATTAAGCCAACAATATATTCTTTATGACATAATTCAATCGATTTAATTTTTATTTGACATTATAATAATAAAAATGTGAGCCTTGAAGACTTCTTTGAAACTACCCCTCCTCCCAAAAAGCCCCCTAAAAAAAAGGTAGTAAAAAACGAAAAAGAAGAATTAAACACATTCAACCCCCCTATTACTCCACAATTTACTGATTATTTTACCCCAAAACCCATCAAAAATGAAAAAAATATTGATAATTTATTTTTATTAGATGTTCAATATAATGGTAAATTAAATCTCGCACAATTGATATTCTATCATGAAAAGACACAATCACTATACTATTGGAATGATAACACTAATCACAAACCATATCTTATCACAATGTTATCTGAAGAAAGCATTAATAGCATAGACCAAGTGGTAAAATCCAAAGATTATCTAAAAATAGAAAAAACTTCCAAATATTTACCAATAGAAGAACAAGATATGGAAGTGATAAAAGTATATGGCGATAATCCCTTAGCAATCGGAGGATCTGGTACATCCTTTAGAAATTTTTTAAATCCATCTTTCGAAGCTGATATTAGGTATCACTTTAATTACGTTGCAGATAAACAATTAACTCCTGCAACATATTATAAAATTGAGAATGGGGAATTAAAACAAATAGATCAAAATATTGGCTCCGTAAAAAACGAATTGGAAATCGAATTTAAGGATGAAAATGAAGAAGAAAAAGAAATGCTCAATGAATATATGCCTTTACTTTTTCAAAAAATGCCTGATGTAACTCGATGCGCATACGATATAGAAATTGGTTCAGATAAAAATCGATTACCTAACATAACTACCACCCCAGATCCAATAATATCAATCGCATTAGTTGATAATTTAGGACGTAAGATCTGTTGGGTTCTAAAACGACCAGAGGTTGATCAACCTTTCAACCAAATAGAAGATAAATCAGTAAATGTATTATTATATGACTCAGAATTAGACTTACTCGTTGATTTCTTTCATATAGTTGATCAATACCCCATTGCCTTATCATTCAACGGTGATAATTTTGATAACCCATATTTAATTAACAGAGCAAAGAAATTAGGTCTTGATTATAATGACATCCCTATTAAACAAAAAGGTCGATCAGATACAACATTTAATAATTCAATTCATGTAGATTTATATTTATTCTTCAGACAAGCTTCCATCAGATTATATGCTTTTGGAGGAAAATATGAGCGATCTTCACTCCAAGAATTATCATCTTCACTATTAGGTGAAGGTAAGATAGACCACCCTGAAGTTTGGATAAACGAAATGGATCTAAAAACACTAGTAAAATATAATGTTAAAGATGCAGAATTAACTCTCCAACTAACCCAATTTGATAATAACGTCGTTCTTGATTTAATATTTATTTTAATGCGTATCTGTAAAATGCCTATTTTTGATTTTATTAGAACTGCAGTGAGCGGTTGGTTAAAAATGTGGTTAATCTATGAACATAGAAAAAGAAATTTCCTCATTCCAAGAAAAGAAGATATATTATCTGCAAAAGGAGCAGCTCCAACAAGCGATGCTATCATTGAAGGTAAAAAATTTCAAGGAGCTATTGTATTAGATCCTAAACCAGGTGTTTGGTGGAATGTACATGTTTTAGATTTTGCATCACTTTATCCATCAATAATTAAAACAAGAAACCTATCATATGAAACAATTTTATGTAACCATGAAGATTGCAGTGATAATATTGTACCTGAAGTCGGTCATAATATATGTACAAAACGTGTAGGACTCTTCGCTATTGTTTTAGGCTTTGTCAGAGATACAAGAGTAAAATGGTTTAAACCTAGATCTTCAGATAGTAATTTACCTGAGTTAGAAAGAAGAAATAATGACGTAATTCAATCATCTTTAAAAGTTTTAATAAATGCGGGTTATGGAGTATTCGGATCAGACACATTTGACTTTTATTGTCCACCTGTTGCAGAATCTACCACAGCATACGCTAGAGATGCCATCAAATCAACAAAAAACTATGTAGAAAACACTTTGGGAGTCGACGTATTATATGGAGATACTGACTCAGTATTTTTATACGGTCCAACAGAAGAACAGATTTCAAAATTATTAGATTGGGGACTTGAAAATATTGGCGTTGAATTAGGAACGGATTATGTATTTCGATATGTTGTTTTTTCAGATCGAAAGAAAAATTATTTTGGTATAACAACAAATGGAAATATTATTGTAAAGGGCCTTATGGGTAAAAAAAGTAACACTCCTCAAATAATAAGAAAAACCTTTACTAATGTCTTAAACATTCTAAAAAATGTTAACAATCCAGATGAATTTCCAATAGCAAGGGAACAAATTGTCAACACATTAAAACAAATGGTAAATAAATTGGAAACTGGAAATTTTACCCCAGAAGATATATCTATAAGGATTACTCTTTCAAAAAAACTTAGTGATTATTCAACATGGACTCAAACAGTACAAGCTGCAGCTCAACTCCTGGGTGATGATAATTTTAATGAAGAAATCACAGTTGGATCTACTATAGAATATATTAAATTAAAAACCCCTAAACGTATAGTAGTTCCAAATCACAAAAACTTAGCATTCCCATCAGGAGAATCACAAAAAGTTTCCGTTAAACCAGTATTATTAATTAAAGAAGGAGAAAAATTAGATGGTAAACCAGTAATTGAAGCAGCTGAATCTACATTTAGCCAAATACTCTCATCTATAGGTTCATCATGGAATGATGTAATGGGTGTAATGTCACTCGATGATTTCTTCTAATCACTCATAATATATCATAACTATTGTTTCTTCTCTATTTCACTCCAAATAGGTTTTTTAATATGCAACATCATTAAAATTATAGGAGTTGCTTAATCATCTCAGCCGATATGCAAACATGTCCATCTTGTGGAGATCTCGTTCCAAATGAATATGTTTTATGTGTTTGGTGTGGTTTTGATTTAACTTTAGAAAAAATTAGAAAAGCAGGTATAACTATAGATAATCGAGATGCTTTGGCACGAATGGTTAGGGTTGTTACTAAACCCCCCAGTACATTTAAAGAAATATCTTTACTTCCCGATAATCGGGGAGGTAAAATGGTTCTTTTTGCAATCGCTGTAATTATGACTTTTAACATGATTGCCATCATGTCAAAATTAGATGGATTAATTATGAACTCAGAGGACTTTGAGTCCTATTTAGTCATAGACTTACCAATTTTAGCTCCTATATCACTACCTTGGTTTGGAGATAATAGAATTGATTTTGAAATTGATATGCATATTAAATTATCAGGAAAATTTTTCATAAATCTTTTTATTTTGGCAGTACAGCCCCTTCTATTATATATTATGTTTTTACAAATTTGGAAAGTTTCAATCAGAATACTCGCCCTTCTTTCAAGAACTTTTGGAGGTAGGGTAGATAATGACAAAATCAAATCCGTTGTTGGATACTCTCTAATACCCGTATTAATCGGTTGGACACTTGCTTGGCTCTCTAGATTATTTACTCCAGAAGTCAATGTTTCAGGCTCCTCTTATGAAGACATACAATCTGGAATAAAATCTTTCTCAGAAGAAGGACCTGGTCTAATAGGTTTAACATTCCTCTATTTGGGTTGGGCCTGGACATTTGCTTTAGGTATCATAGGAATGAAAAATGCGTCTAGATTATCTTGGGTAGAAGCATTCTTAGTCACTTTATTATCCTATGGAGTATTTATCGCAGTAGTACTTTAATTTTCAAAATATTCCAAATTTAATTTTAGAGGAGATGATAAAACTTCATCAATCACAAATAAATTTTTAACAATTTTTTCTTTAATCACATAATTATCTTTCAACATTGTTCCCTCAAAAATAATCTCTGGTTTAATCAACCCAAAAATCAATTTTAGACGAATTAATATCTCTTTCACTAGCTCCCCTTCATACACCATAAAGTTAGAATTTTCTAGTTCATTTCCTTCACCACAAAGAGGACATTCTTTTGTTCTTTTCAATTCTAATTCAGTAAATGTATTTGATAAGCCATCATAGAATAAATAATTTTTAATCAATGACCCCACTCCTAAAATTAATTTAATAATCTCTTGTGACATCAACCCTCCAATTATAGAGGAAAGAGTTGAGATTGACGGTAATGCAATTTTTTCTATATTATTTTTTTCTTCTTTTCTCTCCTCTCCTAATGGTGAACATGCTTGTGCTAATTTCTCTTGAGATACCAATGGTTGACATTCAAAACATGCACTATCATAAGGAAGAATTGTTTGAACATCTCCCATAAATGCAAACATCCCACCATTAACCATGGGCTTCCTAATATTTAATGCTAATGAGTTTGCCCACCGTCTCCCTTCAAATGTATCTAAACAAGATGCAATAATATCAACACTATTCTTTAACTCATCAGATATATTTTGCATTTTTTCTCCAAAATCAATTATATCTACATCGGGATTTAATGACTCCAATCTAAATTTAGCAACATATGCTTTGTTTTTTCCCACATCTTCTTCTCTAAATAATAATTGTCTATTCAAATTAGAAACTTCAACAGTATCGTAATCAACTAAAATTATTTTACCTACTCCGCTCATCACTAAATTTGTTGCTACAATACTACCTGTAGCACCAACCCCTAAAACTAACACACATGTTTTTTTTAATGCATCTTGTTTCCATTCAGGTATTAATAATTGTCTTGAATATCTATTGTCTTTCATATCTAATTTATCCTTTGAGTACTAAATTACTCCTCCTTCAGTTCTTGCTATCAAATAACATTTATCACCATCAGTTAATCCTACTGCATCAAGCGTATCAACATCGTTTAATTGCTGCCCTCTAAAAACTACAATAACTGTGGATGCAGGTATCCTCCTTTCTTGTGCAACTCTTGCTTTAAGTTTCGCAACAGTGTCTTTCGGATCTAGATTTAATTTCATAGGTGCTCCCCCTCCAATAGCAGATACTACTTGTATTTCCATATACTTTCTATTATCAATTTTAATTATAAAAACATAAGTTAATTACTATGAAATGAAGCAATATGTTGTAGGATTAATACCAAGGAAATTGTTTTTTAATTTTTGCACGTTTATAAGATCGATATCCAGCAATAAAAACAAAACCAACCAAATAATATAGTGGATAAAAATATCTTTGAACCCAAAAAAGAAATAGAAATTCTTCTATAAACCTATCATAGCTTCTTGATATGAATAAAAATATAAATGCGGCATAAAAAAAAGGCCCTATAGACATAACTAAAGTAGCAACAAACAAATTAATGAATGAATATTTCGCAAAAAATAGCCCTCTGCCCATAATTATACTAATCTAAAAATGCCCATCTAAATACTTGTTCCATAATATATCATAATTTGTTAAAACATAGTTGCACCTAAATCCTTCGCACGTTTGTAAAATTGTAAGACTGCAATCATCAAAAGACTAACAAAATAGTAGAATGGATAAAAATATATTTGAACAGAAAAAAGCGACCAAAATATTTCAAATAACCCTTGCCCCCCTCCTGAATTAATAATTGTTCCAAGAATAGAAAATATAATTGGCCCAAGTAACATGAGTAAGAACCCGTAAACAAAATTAATTAGCCAATATTTTGCTAAAAACTCTTTAAAGGTTAACTTCTCCATAATAAAACCATAAAAAACCTCACCTAAATAATTATCACATTATTATATGTCAACATGTCATAAATTCGTTAGATACCAAACAAATTTTATTATAATCAAATGATATTAAACATAATGAAAATAGTCATCAAAATTGGTGGAAGCACACTTTACAATAATTATGACATTAAATTAGATTTAATTAAAAAATGGATAAAAATTATAAAACAATTAAGACAAGATGGTCATAGAATTGGTGTTGTTATTGGTGGTGGTAAACCGGCAAGACAATTTGCAAATGCAGCAAAAGAATTGGGTGCAACCAACTCATATCAAGACTTTTTAGGAATTGAGGCCGCAAGACAAAATGCTAGGTTATTTATCGCTGCATTACCCGATGCATACCCAGATCCTCCAGAAACATATCAAGAGTTAATCAAAAAGACAGCAACCAATGATTTAGTAATTACGGGTGGTTTTCAACCTGGTCAATCAACTAACGCAGTAGCAGCTTTATTTGCAGAACATATAAGGGCAGATTACTTATTCAACATATCAAATGTCGAAAAAGTATATGATAAAAACCCAGAACAATTTTCAGATGCAAAACCATACGACGAATTAGACTATTCAACATTCTCAAACATTTTACAAACCTATGATCAACTTCCCGGAACATATGAATTATTTGACCACATAGGTTTTGATGTGGTAAGAAGATCAAACATAAAATTAGTATTTATTAATGGAGAAAATCCAGAACATCTGATTGATGTAATTGATGGAAAACCTCAAGGAACAATCATTCAATAATTGATATAAGATGACAATAATAGAAATTTTACGTTTAGATCACCGTACTATCAGAGATCAAAGAATTACATCTCATGTAGCCTTGACCTCAAGGGCATTTGGAGCTTCCTCATTTTATTATACAGGAGAACAAGATTCAAATATGGAACAATCAATACATGATGTTTCTAAACGTTGGGGAGGTAATTTTTCAGTAAAATATTTAGATCATTATAATGATCTTTTACGTAATTATGATGGTGTAATAATTCATCTTACAATGTATGGAGAAAACCATGAAAAATCATTACAAACAATAAAAAATACACCTGATTTGAATAAATTTTTAGTTATTGTAGGTGGCCCCAAGGTACCAAGAAGTATTTATGAAAAAGTTGATTTTAATACAGCCATAGGCTGGCAACCACATTCAGAAGTAGCAGCAATTGCAATCTTTTTACAAAATTTAGTCGGCAATAATTCACTGTACTACAGTTATCCAAACAGTGAGGTTACCATAGATCAAGAGGGCCCAAAATCAAAACGCTCAGATCGTTTCAAAAATAAATGATATCATTTGTCATACTCAAAACGAGTTATATTTACAATATCCCCCACAGTTAGATTGCCCTTTCCTTGACTAGTATTATATTTTAATTCAGTCGATATACTTTCAAATAATTTAATCCCTAATTCAAATTCTATTTTTCTTGCTACTGCATCAGTTGGTTTCATATTTTGACTCTCAATCGATCTAATATATGCTTGGGATACGCCTGTTTTACTTGACAATTGCTCTTGAGTCATACCCTTCTTCATTCTAGCTTGATTTATTACACTTCCATAATTCTCAATGAGATATTCTTTATCTTTTTCATCGCTTTTAATCGACATTTTTCTCTTGAAACCACCCGTCCTTGAAACACCCTTTCCAATATTTTTATTTTGTGTTTTTTGACTCTTCATATAATTTGATTGCGGTTTTTTATCTTCAATTACATTTCCAAAACTTACACAATTCCCACACACATTCAATAAGGCCCCCTCGACCTTAATTGTGGTTGGAGATCTTGTCTCTCTACTACACATTTCACAGCTTTCAACAATTTGTTTTTTCATCTACAATCCCCTTAGTAAGAATAAACCCTTACATTAAAAACATTATTTCTAACACATTATCTAATATTTTAAAAAATAAAATCTTGCCACTAAACCTCTAACAGTAATTCCTTATTATATTAATATAATATTTTCATTATGGAATTATTAGAATTATTACCCATCCTCTTTCACCGAATTGGGTTAATAATTTCAATTGTATCTGCAGTAATCATAAATTCTATTCCTTGGATATATCAACATGAATCAGATACCTCTTTCGCTATTAAAATAAATCATATTTGTATATATGCAGCTCGTACAGGTTTGTCAATACTATTGATTACAGGAGTACTTCGACTACAAAATGACATACCTGACTCAATCATAATCAAATTAATTTTTGTTATAATCACGGTTATAATTTCATTTTTAGTCAAACCAGCATCAAAAATAAAAAAATATGATGTACTCCCTTTACTCTTATTTTCTTCAATCTCCATCACATCATTAGTAGGTATTTATCTTTAAATAATAGAAGTTCATATTAGTAACATGGCACAAATTGTAAAATCAATTTCTTCTTTCTTTGAAGCAAGTGATTTTTCAAAATTAGTTTATAGGTCGTTAATCATTCTTTCCGGACTAATGCTATTATTTTTTTTAGGCACTACAGAATATAATTTTGGTCAAGCCGTACTTTACATGTTTATCTGGT
>Ga0255766_10000113_pt1 | contig 71854 bp, 66 predicted proteins | sample 071ome_23_FD_179966 | JGI IMG/M metagenome (GOLD analysis project Ga0255766, IMG submission 179966) | Coastal salt marsh microbial communities from the Groves Creek Marsh, Skidaway Island, Georgia - 071403BT metaG (version 2) | ecosystem: Environmental > Aquatic > Marine > Intertidal zone >...
ACACCTGTAATTTGTTCACTTACAGAAAATGAATCAAAATACTTTAAAGCAAGAATTGCCAAAAAAGGTATCAGAAAGTAATAAATATTCTTTTTCACTATTAACTAATTTAAAAAAATTTATTAATTATTGAGGGCTTTTAAAATTACTCCCTCCATTACGGCATAGCCAGCTTTGTTAGGATGAACTAAATCATCAGCAGCTGTATGTTCTGGTACTTTCAAGCCACCTTTACCATTATCCATTGCAGAGTAATAATCAACATAGGTTAGTTTATTTTTATTGCAATAATCTTTGAGTAAAGAATTGAGTTTTATTACTTTTTCAGCTGGATTTTTTCCAGGTGACCATGGAAAATCTGCCGCTGGTAATACCGAGCAAATAAATACTTCAATATTATTAGCTAACGCTATTTCTGCCATTGAAAAAATATTTTCAGCAATATTTTCAATAGTTACTGGGCCGGTATTTCCTGCGATATCATTGATTCCAGCAAGTATTACAACAGCTTTTGGATTAAGATTAACTACATCAGGCTTAAATCTAATTAACATTTGTGGAGTTGTTTGTCCTCCGATTCCCCTATTAATAAATGGATTTTCAATAAAAAAAGATTTATTAAAATACAACCATCCCTCAGTTATTGAGTTTCCCATGAAGACTACTCTATTTGGATCATCAATTCCTTTAATTTCCATGTTATCTTTCTCATATTTTTTTAAATGAGCCCAATCATCCAATGTTCCACCACCTTGAATGTATGTTACTTGAGCATTAATAGAAACCACAGCTATTAAAAAATAAAGATTTAATAATTTATTCATGTTATTTTGATTTAGAGTGAATCCAAGATAAAAAATCTTTTTCTTCAAATGCATCATTCCAGCTATCATGTCCCACATTTTCATATAATGTTAATCTCGGATTTCCTCCTTCCTCAATAATTTTTTCAGCAATATTTAAAGATTCTTGTGGAAGAACAACTTTGTCAAGTGAGCCATGAAAAATCCAAATAGGTAATTTTTTTGCGTAATTTTTTACTTTATTTAAATCACCTGAACCACATATTGGTGTGGCTGCAGCAAACATATCAGGTCTTTGACTAAGAATTTCAAAAGTTCCCATACCTCCCATAGATAAACCTGAAACATACACTCTATTTGAGTCTACATTATTTCCTGAAATCATTTGTTCCATTAATTCAATAACTAGCTTTATAGTCGTTCCTTTAAGTTTAGGATATCTATTTTCATTACCCCACCAATCATTTGTAGGACACTGAGGGAATAAAACCCATGATTTATATTTTTCTCTGTTTTCCTGTTTTAAAAAAACTTTTGATCCATGAATCAATTGTTTTTCATTGTCATTTCCTCTCTCACCAACACCATGAAGAAATAAATGCAATGGATATTTTTTTGAAGAATCAAAATCTATTGGCTTTAAAAGTCTATAATTTAAAGTGTCCTTTCCTTTTACAAACTGTAATTTTTCAAACTCATTATTTTGAGAAAAAATATTTAATGAGAATAATATGATAATTAGTAATCTCATTAGTCGTCATTTTCATTAGGCAACCTAATATTGTCAACGAGTTCAATAATTTCCTTTGGAGGTGGTGATGTAAACTTAGAAACTGATATAGAAACTATAAAATTTACAATCATTGCTACTGTTCCAAAACCCTCAGGTGAAATACCAAACCACCAATCAGATTCCGCTCCGCCACCAAACCATCCAAATTTGAACTTAGTCATGTAAAAAAGCATTAGTAAAATTCCTATTACCATTCCAGAAATAGCACCTTCTTTATTCATCTTTTTATAAAATATTCCTAATACAATGGCAGGAAAAAATGATGCTGCGGCTAACCCAAAAGCAAGTGCAACAGTTGCTGCAACAAAATCAGGTGGGTTGATGCCAAAATACCCAGCTAGCAGTACTGCAAATAAGGCAGATAATCTAGCAGCGAATAACTCACCTTTTTCAGAAATATCAGGTTTGATAATTCTTTTAATAAGATCATGTGAAACTGAAGAAGAAATAACTAAAAGTAATCCTGCAGCAGTTGATAGTGCAGCTGCTAAAGCTCCTGCAGCTAAAAGTGCAATTACCCAGTTTGGGAGTTGGGCAATCTCAGGATTTGCTAGAACCATTATATCTCTGTCAATAGTTAATTCATTAATCATTTCATTACCATTGTATTGGATTATATTATCTCCATTTTTATCATCAAATTTTAACAGTCCAGTATCTTCCCATTTTTTGAACCAAGACGGCATGTCTGTATAATTTTTTTCAGAAACTGTATCAATTAAGTTTGTTCTTGCAAAAACAGCAATTGCAGGAGCAGTTGTATAAAGTATAGCAATAAATAACAATGCCCAACCAGCCGATTTTCTTGCATCACTAACTTTTTTAACAGTAAAAAATCTTACAATAACATGTGGAAGACCTGCTGTTCCTATCATCAAAGCTGCAGTTATAAAAAATACATCTAGAGTTGATTTTGATCCAGATGTGTATTTACTAAATCCAAGTTCTTCATGTAACCCATTTAATTTATCAAGAAGATATACTCCATCAGATCCAGCTGATCCAAATCCTAATTGCGGAATTGGATTTGATGTCATTTCAATGGAAATAAAAATTGCTGGAACCATGAATGCAAATATTAAAACACAATATTGTGCAACTTGAGTGTAGGTTATACCTTTCATTCCACCTAATATTGCATAAAACAAAACGATTCCCATCCCAATAAAAACACCAGAATTTATATCTACTTCTAAGTAACGTGAGAAGACAACCCCGACACCTCTCATTTGACCTGCTATGTAAGTAAAAGAAACGATTAATGCACAAAAAACAGCAACAGTACGGGCTGTGTTAGAATAATATCTATCCCCAATGAATGCTGGAACAGTAAATTTTCCAAATTTTCTTAGATAAGGTGCAAGCAAGAGCGCTAAAAGGACATAACCACCTGTCCAACCCATCAAGTATACAGATCCATCATATCCTAAAAAAGAAATAATTCCGGCCATTGAGATAAAAGACGCAGCACTCATCCAATCAGCAGCAGTTGCCATGCCATTAGCAACGGGATGAACTCCTTTGCCAGCAACATAAAATTCATTTGTTGAGCTAGCTCTTGACCAAATTGCAATTCCAATATATAATGCAAAAGTTAATCCTACGATCAACCAAATAGATAATTGTAAACTCATTTTCTAGACCTATAATTCTTATCAAGTTTGTTCATTAGATATATGTATACAAAAATTAAAATGACAAATACATATATTGATCCTTGCTGAGCAAACCAGAAACCAAGTTTGAAACCGAAAAATTGAATTTGATTTAGCTCATCGACTAATAGAATCCCAAATCCAAATGAAACAGAGAACCATATTGAAAGTAGAATTACTAAATACTTTAAATTTTTTTTCCAATATGCTTCAGATTTAATTTTGTTCATAAAGTAGTTGTTGTTGAAACTAAATTTATAATAATTTTAATAATATCACAAGAGTGTTATAAATTGTAACAAGATTTATGAGTTTAAAAAAAAATATTTTATTATCCCTTTTGGTTATTATATCATGTAATAATGAAGTGAAACAACCTCAACTAGTTGACAAATCTGGAATGATTTTTATTGAAGGAGGTTTTTTTGAGATGGGTGCTGATAATGATGAAGCTAGACCTGATGAATATCCCAAACACAAAATAGAAATCAGTTCTTTTTGGATGGATGAAACGGAAGTTACTAATGCTCAGTTTAAAGAATTTATAGATGCAACTGGTTATGTAACAACTGCAGAAAGATCGATTAATTGGGATGAAATTAAATCAATGTTACCACCAGGTACACCCAAGCCTAACGATACCTTACTAAGTCCATCATCTCTTGTTTTTAAAGAATCAAACACCAGAAATTTAAATGATTATTCAAAGTGGTGGTCATTGGTAAGAGACGCTAATTGGAAACAACCATTTGGTCCTGATAGTAATATTGAAGGAAAAGATGATTATCCAGTAGTTCATGTTAGTTGGGAAGATGCGAATGAATATTGTAAATGGGCAGGTAAAAGATTACCCACAGAGGCCGAGTATGAGTATGCGTCAAGAGGAGGTTTAATTAACGAAATTTATAGTTGGGGTAATCAAAAAGTTAATGATGGAAATCTAAAAGCAAATATTTGGGAAGGTGTCTTTCCAAAATCAAATACTTTAAATGATAAGTTTTATTACGCATCACCTGTAAAGTCATTTAATCCAAATAATTATGGACTATTTGATATGGCTGGAAATGTTTGGGAGTGGTGTTCAGATTGGTATCATGCTAATTATTATTCTATGCTACCCAAAGAGGGAGTTGTAGATCCAAAAGGACCCCAGAAAAGTTACGATCCTGTAGATCCATATAGTGAAAAAAAAGTAGTTAGGGGAGGGAGTTTTTTGTGCAATGATTCTTATTGTAGTGGATATAGAAACTCAGCAAGAATGAAAACCACCCCAGATAGTAGCTCATTACACACTGGATTTAGAACTGTTTACAGTGTAAAAAAGTAAATGCCCATACAGTTTGAGGTTGCATGGGCATTTAAAACAACAACTAACCAAAAAATATTGTATACTTTCTGTATTACTCTTATTTCATTAATCGTGCCAAACTTAAATTCTAATTAACTTTTTATCAGCTCATCGAAGGTGAAAACTATATTATAGCCTAAGCTGTTAAAATAGGTTTTTGAGTTCTGATCGCCAGCAGCTAGAATAAAATCTCCACCCCATGCTCCAAGGCTTTTAATTTCACCTGAGTAATCATCAAAGTATAAATCCTTTGCAGTTTCTCTTTTTAAAATTTGTGATAGAATTTCCTCGTGTTCTTTAATAAGTGATTTAAAAACTTCAAATGAATCACATTTCAAAATTTTTTCTGTAATGCTACTAACTTTTAAAATTGATTTTTCTTTAACTTTTAATTTATTGAAATTTAAAATCTCATTATAAGTATTTTGTTTTTTACCCAAGTAAATAAAATATAGATTATTCTTAAAAGGAGGATTAAAATTCACTTCTCTAAACTCTGGATTCTTTTTATTACTTAGTTTATAAACTATAGGTTTGTCTGTTGAAGATGAAGCTAAATCATATCCACTACCATTTGTAACATTCCAATAAAGTTTAAATTTATCAAAGTTAGCCCAAGAAGCTAAATTGTTTATTAAGCTTGAAGATGATCCAAGACCCCAATTTCTATTAAAATCCATATATGATTTAAATGAAACTCCTTTAGAAAACAATTCTGGATTTTTTATTTTTATGGCACTTAATGTTTTAAACAATAATTTGTTTTCTTTAAAAGATTTTAAATTCCATTCCTGATTTAAATCAAAATTTAGATCAAACCAAATTTTTTTGTTTTGATCATAACTTTCCCATTTTATTTTTCCCGATGCATTGTTAGAAACCTCTAAAGTTTGGGAAAATCTAGTTGGGATTGATAAGGATTTAGCTCCCTGAAGAACTAAATATTCACCAGATAATAATAGTTTGCCATTGCTATTGAATTTAACTACCACCTTTTCTCAAATTTTGAAGAGTTTTATCAACTAAACTGTATGAAATATCACTACTATTAAGTATTTGTATAATTTTTTGTTTCTCCAAATTTGATGCATTTAAGCTGTTCAAAATGTTATTTAAATGCATTTTCATGTGTCCAGCTTGAATACCCTCAGTAACAAGAGATTTAACAGCTGCAAAATTTTGAGCTAAACCTGATGCTGCGATTATACCCATAAGTTCTTTTACCGATGGATTTCCTAGAAGTTGCAAACACCATTTCACTAAAGGATGAATACTAGTAATTCCTCCAACAGTTCCAATTGACAACGGCAATTCCATCCAAAAAGTAAATTGATCATCAACAATATAAGCATGTGAAAGACTTGTGTATTTTCCAGTTATTGATGCATATGAATGAGCAGATGCTTCTACTGCTCTAAAATCGTTACCGGTAGCAATTACTACTGAATCAATTCCATTCATAATTCCTTTATTATGTGTTACAGCTCTTGAAATATTATTTTCTGCGATTTCAACCGCAGTGATAAACTTATTAGCAAATAATTTAGAATCAGTAATTTCCTTGCTTTCCAAATCTTTTATTTTACAACTAACTTCAGCTCTTACCAAACATTCAGGTGTATGATTTGAAAGTATACTCATGATAATCTCTAGTTGATCGTTTTTAGAAAATCCAGTATAAGTTTTAAATTCATTTTCAAAGGTTTGAGAAATTTTTTCAAGGCATGAGTTAATAAAATTTGCGCCCATAGAATCTACGGTGTCAAATTCTACATTAATTTGATAATAATTTTTAACAGCCGAGGATTCATTTTTAAGATTAATTGAAGAAATTCCACCACCTCTTTTCTGCATATTTTTCGTAATGTCTGAACATTCACTAAGAAGTTTGCCCTTAATAATTTCAAAAAAAGTTTCTAAACTACTTTCATTTCCATAATATTTGAAATGTACTTGACCTGTTTTTTTAAATTTGATTATATCGGTTTTGAAACCACCTCTAGAGTGCCAAAATTTAGCAGATTTGGATGCTGCCGCTACTACCGAACTTTCTTCAATAGCCATAGGTATTACAAAATCTTTATTGTTAATTAAAAAATTTGGAGCAACACCGAGTGGCAAATAAAAATTTGATATTGTATTTTCAGAGAGCTCGTCATGTATTTTCTGAATCTTTTCATCAGAATTTAAATATTTTTCAATTATATCCTTTGCACCAAAATCTCCGTGAAAGTAATTTTCAACTAACCAGTTTATTTTTTCTTTTTTTGAAAATTTTGAGAACCCATTTATCATTATTTTGTGAAAACCTTAATTTAAATATTTATAAATTTAGTGATTATGCGTATAATACTATTTGTCCTGATATTATTTTCATATGGATGTTCTAAAAAGAATGAAAACCCAAATATAATTTATATTCTTGCTGATGATCTTGGATATGGTGAGGTTGGTGTTTATGGTCAAAAAATAATTGAGACTCCAAATATAGACTCTTTAGCTGAAAAAGGAATCTTATTTACAGATCATTACTCTGGTTCTCCAGTGTGTGCTCCATCAAGAAGTGTTTTAATGACAGGACAACACAGTGGCCATACATATATTAGGGATAATGGTGAGTGGAATGAAAGAGGAAATGTGTGGAGTTTCCAATCTATGCTAGATAATCCTGAGTTAGAAGGCCAAAGACCATTACCAGATTCGACATTAACTGTAGCAAATGTTTTACAAAAAAATGGCTACAGGACTGGAATGGTTGGGAAATGGGGTTTAGGTGCTCCACATACTAACAGTGTTCCAAATAATAAAGGATTTGATATTTTTTATGGATATAATTGTCAAAGACAAGCCCACACTTTTTATCCAACACATTTATGGGATAATGAAGAAAGAGATTTTCTTGACAATTATATTGTAACTAAACAGGAAGGTTTAGCCTCAGATGCTGATATAAACGATGAAATCTCTTATGAAAAATATAATCAAAAAGATTATGCACCAACATTAATGCATCAAAAAGCTATAGAATTTGTAAGAGATGAAAACGATAAACCATTCTTTTTGTATTATGCATCTCCAATACCTCACCTTCCCTTGCAAGCACCTAAAAAATGGGTTGATTATTACAGAAAAAAAATTGGTGAGGAAGAACCTTATGTTGGTAGGGCTTATTATCCTAATCAGTATCCTAAAGCAACATATGCTGCTATGATATCATATTTAGATGAACAAGTTGGTGAATTGGTATCTGTTTTAAAACAAACAGGTCAATATGAAAATACTATAATCATTTTTACAAGTGATAATGGACCATCTTATGTTCAGCCTCTTGATTTGAACTACTTTGAAAGCACAAGTTTTTTGAACAATGATCCTCAAAGAGTTAAAGGAAAAGTTTATGAAGGAGGTATAAGAGTTCCAATGATTGTGCATTGGCCAAGAAATATTAAAGAAAAAAGAGTTTCAAATCACATTTCTTCATTTCAGGATTTTTATGCAACTGTTTTAGACTTACTTAAATTAGATAAACCAAATTATATTGATGGATTAAGTTATCTGCCAACGCTACTCAGCAATAAGCAACCTAAACATGAATATTTATATTGGGAATTTGCTAGCAGAGGTGGTCAGCAAGCATTAAGATATGGAAAATGGAAAGCAATCAAAACCAATCTTCAAAAAGTAAATGATAATTTAGAATTGTTCGATTTAGAAAAAGATCCAAAAGAATTAAATGATGTCTCAATTAATCACCCAGATATTGTTAAAAAAATTGAGAAAATTTTAACTGAAGCTAGAACTCGTCCAGCGCTAAAAAATTTCTACATAAAATCATTAGATTCAGATTAACGATTTTATATTTGCAGCATGGTTGATACAATTATTGTGATGGCAGGAGGAATGTCTTCCAGAATGAAAAAATCAGAATCGGATAAACTGGATGATTCTAAGTCTGAACAAGCCAACAAAACAAGTAAATCACTTATTACTTTTGGAAAAAACAATACTCCTTTTATATACTTTTTGTTAAAAAATATTTCTAACGCAGGATTTAAAAATGTTGTTTTAGTTGTCTCAAAAGATTATAAAAATTTTAAGGATTCTATAGATAAGTTTTACAATGAACTGAACCTTAATATAAGTTATGCAACTCAGCATATTCCTGCTGACAGACAGAAGCCAATGGGTACAGCTGATGCTGTTTTTCAGGCATTAGAACAAAATGAAAAGTTAAAACAATCCTTTTTTTGTGTTTGCAATAGTGATAACCTGTATTCTGAAGAAGCGTTGAAATTGATTAAAGGAAATGACTATGATAACGCATTCTTATCATATGACAGAGATAGTTTAGATTTTCCCAAGGAAAGAGTTTCATCCTTTTCTGTCGTGAAGTTAGATAATGAAAATAATTTAAAAGCTATAATTGAAAAACCAACAAAAGAGCAAGTAAACAATAATTTAGACTTTGAAGGAAAAGTTAGAGTAAATATGAATTTATTTAAGTTTTCAGGTTCAAAGTTTTTTAAATTTTTAGAAGAGTGTCCTTTCGATCCTGTAAGAAATGAAAAAGAACTCCCTACAGCGATGATAAACATGATTCAAAGTAAAGAATCATACGTTAAAGGAATTCCAATAGCTGAGCATGTACCTGATTTAACTTCAAAATCAGATATAATTACTATTTCTAAATTTTTTAAATGATTATGGAAAATCAAAATGATTTTCTATTTTTATTTAAATGATACAACTAACTGACCTAGATAAGGGTATAATACTCTTTTTCTTTTTACTGGTACTTGCAATTGGTTTTGCAGTTTCCAAAAAATCATCACAAAGCTCAAAAGAGTATTTTCTTTCAGGAAGAACTCTTCCATGGTGGTTGCTTGGGCTGTCTATGGTAGCTACTACTTTTTCTACAGATACACCAAATTTAGTAACTGACATAGTTCGTCAAAATGGTGTTTCTGGTAATTGGGTATGGTGGATCTTTTTATTAACTGGATTATTAACGGTTTTTGTTTATGCTAAACTTTGGAGAAGATCTGATGTAAATACTGATATGGAATTTTATGAATTAAGATATTCTGGATGGGCAGGTCGTTTTTTAAGAGGATTTAGGTCTGTTTATTTAGGTATAATTTTTAATGTGATGGCGATGGCTGGAGTAACATTAGCTGCAATCAAAATTGGAGCAATTATGTTAGATATTTCAGCACTTGAGACAGTATTGTATGCTGGTGGAGTAACACTTATTTTTAGTTCAGTTGGAGGATTTAGAGGTGTTGTCTACACTGATTTTATATTATTTTTTACTGCAATGATTGGAGCTGTTGGAGCTGCTTATTACCTAGTAAATCTTCCTGAAGTCGGTGGAATGTCTGGAATTCTATCCAATGAACTTGTATCATCTAAAGTTTCAATTTTTCCTGATTTATCAGATGAGTATACTCTTTGGACACTACTAGTTATACCACTTGCTGTTCAATGGTGGAGTTCATGGTATCCTGGAGCTGAGCCTGGAGGAGGAGGTTATATTGCGCAAAGAATGCTAGCTGCCAAAAGTGAAAATCATGCCTTAGGTGCTACATTGTTTTTTAATATAATGCATTATGCTCTAAGACCTTGGCCATGGATTTTAGTTGCTTTAGCCTCATTAATAATTTTTCCAGATCTAGATTCAATAAGAGAGACATTTCCAAACGTAGTTGAAGATAAAATAGGTCATGATTTAGCTTATCCAGCTATGTTAACTTTGTTACCATCTGGATTACTTGGGTTTGTATTAGCTAGTTTAGTTTCAGCGTACATGTCCACAATTTCCACTCATTTAAATTGGGGTTCTTCTTATGTCGTAAATGATTTTTACAAGCAATTAATAAATAAGAATGCAAGTGAAAAAGAATTAGTAAATGTGGGAAGAGTTTCGGTTGTCATATTAATGATTATAAGTTCAATTTTTGCTATCGCTTTAACAAATTCATATCAACTTTTCGATATTATTTTAATGTTTGGTGCAGGGACTGGTTCAATTTTTATATTAAGATGGTTTTGGTGGAGAATTAATGCATGGAGCGAAATAGCTGCTATGTTAAGTTCAGGATTGATCTCAATTCTATTTGCTAATGAAAAAATTGCTTCAGCAATCTTTAATGATAACTTTATTGAACCATATTTTAAATTTCCAGTTATTGTTTTGATTACAACTATTGTATGGTTATTAGTAACTTTTATGACTAAGCCTGATGATGATCAAAAGTTAATTGAGTTTTACAAAAAAACTAGACCAGGTGGTCCTGGATGGAAAAGAATTGTTAATCTTCCAGATTTTAAAAATGAAAAAGGATATAATAAAACTTGGGCCGTTCCAAGAGGAATTTTATGTATGCTAGTTGGATGCCTTGCAATATACTCTGCATTATTTTCAACCGGATACTTTATATATGGAGAATTGTATTTAGGATTAATAATGCTATCATCTACTATTATATTTTCAATATTATTATTCAATCTATCAAAAACACTTTTTAATGATTAATGAATTAAAACATAATACACCAGGCTTAACTCAAGAAACCAGTTTTGAAAAAATTCATAATGTAATTTTCAATAATTCTATTGATGGATCTAAAGCTGTTGCAAGAGAAATAGCAGACTTAATTACGAAAAAGAAAAATAAAAAAGAAAATTGTGTTCTCGGTCTTGCGACTGGGTCATCACCGATTACTATTTATGAAGAGTTAGTTAAGATTCATAGAAATGAAGGATTAAGTTTTAAAAATGTTATAACATTTAATCTTGATGAGTATTACCCAATTAGCATTGATAACAAGGAAAGTTATCATTCATTTATGCATGAACATTTATTTGATCATATAGACATATTAGAAGAAAATATTAATATTCCAAAAGGAAATTTAAAAGAAAATGAAGTAAAAGAATTTTGCAAAAATTATGAGAAAAAAATTAGTGATGTCGGTGGGTTAGATTTTCAGCTTTTAGGTATTGGAAGAACAGGCCATATTGGCTTTAACGAGCCAGGATCAAGTTTGAATTCAGAGACAAGGCTTGTTAAATTAGATTTTTTGACTAGAACTGATGCTTCTATATCATTTGGTGGTTTTGAAAATGTGCCGAAGACGGCAATAACAATGGGTGTCTCAACAATTTTAAAAGCAAAAAGAATTGTTTTAATTGCTTGGGGAGAAAATAAAAGTGAGATGGTATTTAAATCTATAGAATCAGAAATCTCACAGAACGTTACAGCTAGCTTTCTTCAGACTCACAAAAATGCAACATTTGTTCTCGATAAAGGTAGTGCATCTAAATTAACTAAAGTAGATACACCTTGGATTGTAGGCTCCAAAATACAATGGGACGAAGAATCTAAAACAAGAGCATTAAATTGGTTATGTACAAAAACTGGGAAATCAATATTAAGATTGTCATTAACTGATTATAACGAGAATCATTTATCTGATTTAGCTGCTCTTCAGAGTGTTCACGATGTAAATTTAGAAGTATTTAACAGGTTGCAACGAGCAATAACTGGCTGGCCAGGCGGAAAACCAAATGCCGATGACACCAATAGACCTGAAAGAGCAATTCCAAAAAGAAAGAAGGTTCTAATTTTCAGTCCACACCCAGATGATGATGTAATATCTATGGGTGGTACATTTCAAAGATTAGTTGATCAAGGACATGATGTTCATGTTGTATATCAAACCTCAGGAAATATTGCTGTGAGCAATGACTCAGTTCTAAAATTTTTAGAGGTCTATAAAGATATTTATGAAGGAAAGGAAGACAAAATTAAAAAAGCTATAAACTTATTGATTGACAATAATGATATTATTGAGGATAGATCTGTTCGAGACATTGCTGGTAAAATTAGAGAGAAAGAAGCTTTAGCTGCAACCAGATATGTTGGTTTAGATGACAGTAAAGTTCATTTTTTAAAACTACCATTTTATGAAACTGGAAGAATAAAGAAAAATAAACCCAAAAAAAATGACGATAATTTAATGATAGATATAATATCTAAAATAAAACCTCATCAGATTTATGCTGCAGGAGATTTAGCTGACCCTCATGGAACACACGCCGTTTGTATTCAGCTCTTATTTAAAGCACTGAAAAAATTAAAAAAAGAGTCTTTTATGAAAGATTGTTGGGTTTGGCTTTATAGAGGAGCATGGCATGAATGGGATATCCATGAAATAGAAATGGCAGTTCCAATGAGTCCACAACAAGTATTAAAGAAAAGAAAATCTATATTTTTTCATAAATCACAAAACAATTCTGTTATGTTTCAAGGAGAAGATAAAAGAGAATTTTGGGAAAGAGTTGAAGAGAGAAATAGAGATATAGCAAAACAATATAGAAAGCTAGGTATGGCAGATTATCAAGCCATGGAAACTTTCAGGAGATATCATTTCTAATGATTTTAAAAGAAGTATGCGTAGATAACCTTAATGATGCTATTAACGCCTATAAATGTGGAGCAAATAGAATTGAGTTTTGCTCAAATCTCGATCAAGATGGTTTAACTCCAAAAATTGATGAGCTTTTAACTCTTTCTAATACCATAGATATTCCAATAAGATGTATGTTAAGACCACATTCTAATTCATTTATTTATGATAAGGATGATTTAAAAAAAATAGAAAACACAATCAATATTTGTAAAAAAATTAAAATTGATGGTGTTGTTTTCGGTTCTTTAAATAATGAAAATGAAATTAATTTTGATATTCTTGAGTACATTTCCATAATATCAAAACCTTTAAAATTGATTTTTCATAAGGCAATTGATTTCACACCAGATTTTAGTAAATCTTTGAGAAGTTTAATTGATACAAAATTGGTTGATGGTGTTTTAACAACAGGTGGAAAAGAGAAGGCTATCGATAATTTAGAATTATTATCAAAGATTTCTTCATCAGTACCAGAGGATTTTGAGTTTATTGCATGTGGCAATATAACTTATGAAAACTATGACTATATTCATAGTATTATAAAATCTAAATTTTATCACGGAAAAAAAATTATAAAATTTTAATAAATGAGTAAAGCATTACAACCATATCAAAGAGAACTATTCGGACATCCAGTCGGATTGTATTATTTATTTTTCACTGAGCTTTGGGAAAGATTTAGCTACTATGGTATGAGAGCTATTCTAGTACTTTATTTAGTGGCTCAAACTGGCGGGGATAATCCTGGTCTAGGTTGGACTAATGATAGTGCAATTGCATTATATGGTTGGTATACAATGTTTGTTTATGTTGCAACTATTCCTGGTGGTTTATTGGCTGATAGAATCTTAGGAGAGAGAAAATCTGTAATGCTTGGTGGATTATTATTGTGTATCGGACACAGTGTTCTTGCTATTGAACACATGACAGCATTTTATACTGGATTAGGTTTCATAGTTTTAGGTGTAGGGTGTTTGAAGGGTAATATTTCGTCTATGGTTGGAGGCCTTTATAGCAAACTCTCTAATGACAAGAGAGACATGGGGTTTTATATATTTTATATGGGAATCAATATAGGTGCAGCAACTGCAAGTATCATTGTTGGATATGTTGGAGAAGAAATTGGATGGCATTATGGATTTGGTTTGGCTGGAATTGGAATGGCTATTGGCCAATTATTTTATTGGAGAGGTCAAAAATATTTAGCTCACGTAGGGAACCTAGTAAAGGTTCAAAGTAAATCTTCATCTGATTCAAACTTAATATCAAAGATTTTTGAAAAATCTAATTCTATGATTGGTTTCTTCCTGACCTTAGGACTAGCATTGACAATTTATTTGTATTGGGAATCGTGGAGCTATGCATTGTTAGTTGCTGGTTTAGCTTTTGCGGTAGGAATTGCAATTGTGATTTATAATGATGGATCTAAAATTGAAAAAGATAGAATTCTCGTAACCTATATCGCATTCTTAATTGTAATTGTTTTTTGGGGAGCATTTGAACAAGCTGGTGGTTTAATGAATTTATATGCTAAGCAAAAGACTGATTTGGTGTTGACACAAAATTTTATTGTTCCAGCTAGTTGGTTCCAATCATTAAATGCAATTTTCATTATAATTTTCGCTTCAGTAATTGGATCTTTTTGGGTTTGGTGGAAAAATAAAGGGAAAGAATACTCTGGAGTATTTAAAATGGCAATTGGTGTAATTATTATGGGCTGGGGCTTCTTTTTTATGAGTGCAGCTAGTAATGAAGTTCAGTATGATAGTGCTGGTGAAATAGTAGAAAAATCAGCTATGTATTGGCTTGTTTTAGCTTATTTATTTCATACTATTGGTGAACTGTGTACATCTCCAACAGCACTCTCTTTTATAACAAAACTGTCGCCTGCAAGATGGTCTGCATTTATGATGGGTGCTTATTTTGCTGTCACTGGATTAGGAAATAAAGTAGCTGGATTAATTGGTGAAAATGCATCTGAAGTTGGAGAGTTTTGGACTTTTACAGGTATAGCAATATTCTGCACGATATTTGGACTGTTGTTCTTATTAATTATAAAACCTCTTAAAAGACTGATACACGGTGCTGAAGAGTAAAAATTTTGTAAGATTTAATTTTAAAACTTAAACTTATTATAAATCATAATTAATTATTTTGAGTGTTGAAAAAGATATTTGTAATATTATCTCTGTTTTTTGTTTCTAATTTAATTTCCCAGGAAATTAATTGGATTTCTATGGATAAGGCATTAGAACTGCAAAAGAAAGTTCCTAAAAATATAATAATGGATGTCTATACAGAATGGTGTGGTCCTTGTAAAATTATGGACAAAAATACTTTTCAGAACCCTGATGTAGTTAAGTTCATTAATAATAATTTTTATGCAATCAAATTCAATGCTGAAGGAAATGAAGTTATTAATTATAAGGACAGAAAGTTTGATAATCCTGGATATGTAAAAAAAGATTATGGGAGAAATTCATCTCACAATTTTACTAGATATTTAGGTGTTAACGCTTACCCAACAATAGTATTTTTTGACAAACAAGCGAATCCTATTGCCCCAATTAGAGGATATCTAGGTCCTAATCAAATAGAAATTTATCTTAAACTCTTTAAAGGTGATGATTATAAAAATATAAAATCACAAGATGACTTTAAGAAATTTATGGATTCGTTTGAAAGCGAATTTAAGATTTAGCTTTATTTGCCTTTCCGATATATAAATCTAACGCTTCTGACATCGATCTTACTTTAGGAAGTGGCGCTTCAATGTTGATATTTAGACCAGCATCCGTTGCAGCTTTGGCAGTGTTTTTACCAAATACTGCAATCCTAGTGTTATTTTGCTCAAAGTCAGGAAAATTTTTAAATAGAGATTCGATTCCAGATGGGCTAAAAAATACTAAAACATCGTAATAAACATTTTTTAGATCAGAAAGATCACTAATGACTGTATTGTAAAATACTCCTTTAGTCCATTTAACCTCGATTTCATTTAATTTATCTTCAATTCTTTTTGAAAGAACATTAGAGCCTGGAAGTAAATAATTCTCATCATTATATTTAAGCATTACATCAGCTAACTCATCAAATGTTTTACTTCCAACATAAATTTTTCTTTTTCTGTAGACCACGTATTTTTGAAGATAAAATGCCACAGCTTCAGACATACAAAAATATTTCAAGGCATTGGGGATTGGATATCTCATTTCTTCAGCAATTCTGAAAAAATGATCAACAGCATTTCTACTGGTTAATATAATTGCTGAGAATTTAGATAAATCAATTTTTTGTTGTCTTATTTCTCTACTTGTTTTGCCTTCTACGTGAATGAATGGTCTAAAATCAATTTTTAGTTTTCTTCTCTTTGCTAGCTGACCATAAGGATTTTTTGCCAACTCAGGTTCCGGTTGAGAAACCAATATTGATTTTACTTTCATGTGCCTAATTAAATTAGAAAAGCAAATTTACAAATTCATTTAGTAATTTTTGAAATAAACTTAATTAGATTTGTAAATAACTAAAAATTATATTTTAAATGTCAGAAAATTATTCAATTATTATTATACCAACGTATAATGAGATTGATAATATTTCAGATATAATAGATGAGGTTTTTTCATTGAATAATAATTTTCATGTTTTAGTTGTTGACGACAACTCACCAGATAATACATATAAAATAGTAGAGGAAAAAATTATTGAAAATAAAGAAAGACTCTTTTTGATTAAAAGAGATCAAAAATCTGGTTTGGGGTCTGCATATATGACTGCATTTGATTGGATTATCAATAGCTCAAAAAATTATAATAGAATTTATACTATGGATGCTGACTTTTCTCACAATCCTAAAGATTTGCTTAGAATGAAAGTTTTTTTGGATGAAAATGGAATGGATTTAGTAATTGGTTCTAGATATATTACTGGTGTTAATGTAGTTAATTGGCCAATTCAAAGAGTTTTACTTTCATACTTTGGTTCTATGTATGCTAGAATTGTTACTGGTGTTTCAATTATGGATCTTACATCTGGATATGTTGGATATAAAACCAAAGTGATTAAGGATATTTTAAGTAAGGGAATTGAGTTCAATGGTTATGCATTTCAAATCGAGATGAAATACAAAGCCCATTTACTAGGCTATAAATTTTATGAAATTCCTATTATTTTTACTGATCGAACAAAAGGTGATTCAAAAATGAATTTTTCAATAGTTCCAGAAGCAATTTTTGGATTAATTAAAATGAGATTTAAATTTTTATTTTCAAAACTATAATGAAATATCTAATTAAAAATGGACTTGTAGTTAATGAAAATATCATTGAAAAAAAAGATATACTCATTTCTAATAATATTATAGAAATGTTTGAAATTGATATTCAAATAAAAGAAGACTATAAAATCATTGATTGTGAGGGCATGTTTGTATTTCCTGGATTAATTGATGATCAGGTACATTTCAGAGAACCGGGATTAACTCACAAAGGAAATATTTTTTCAGAATCAAGAGCTGCTGTTGCTGGAGGTATAACATCCTATTTTGAAATGCCAAACACCAATCCCCAAACAACAAACATAACAGAGCTATCCAAAAAGTTTGATGTTGCTTCAAAAAACTCTTTGGCGAACTATTCATTTATGTTTGGGGGTACTAATTCAAATTTTGAAGAAATTAAAAAGTTAAATTTTAATGAAATACCTGCAATAAAAATTTTTTTAGGATCATCTACTGGTGATATGCTTGTTGATGATTACTCCGTTATAAAAGAAATAATGAAGTTTTCATCTGTTCCTCTAGTTGTACATAGTGAAGATGAAAATATTATAAAAAGAAATCTTAAAGATTACAAGGAAAGGTTTGGTGATGCTATTCCAATTGAGTTTCATCCTAAAATAAGATCACAAGAAGCATGTTTACAATCCACAAAAAAAATAATTGAACTTGCTCTAGAATGTGACTCTCGTTTACATGTTTTTCACTTATCAACTGGTTTAGAATCTAAATTATTTGATGTTTTACCTCTAAATCAAAAGAAAATCACATCAGAGGTATGTATTCATCATTTAACTTTTACTGATGAAGATTACTCAAAAAAAGGATCTTTTATTAAGTGGAATCCTGCTGTAAAATCTAAAAGTGATCGTGATCAACTCTGGAAAGCACTAAATGAGGATAGGATTGATATAGTAGCTACTGATCACGCTCCACACACACTTGAAGAAAAGAATAATGAATATACATCATGTCCAAGTGGTGGGCCATTAGTTCAGCATTCGCTAATTGTAATGTTTGAGCATTTTCTTAATAATAGAATTTCTTTGGAAAAATTAGTTCAAAAAATGTGTCATAATCCTGCCATTCTCTTTAATGTTAAAAAAAGAGGATTTATTAAAAAAGGTTATTATGCAGATATAGTTGTTTTAGATCCAAATGAAAAGCAAGTAGTAACAGAAAAATCAATTTTGTACAAATGTGGTTGGTCTCCTTTTTTGGGTGACTCATTTTCCTCTACAGTAAAATATACATTTGTTAATGGTCATATGGCATATAATGACGGAGTCATTGATGATACAGTTCTCGGAAAAAAAATTGAATTTGAGTCATGAAAAAAGTTCTTATGTGTCTATTAATAATAAATTTTTTTTCGTGTGAAAGTGAAATGGAAAAAAATATAATGACACAAAAACAAATGTCTGATTTTCTATTTGATGTTAATCTAATCAATGCAAGTAGAGGATTTCAAAATAAATCCAATTACAACTATTTTGCAATAAGAGATTCTAATTTATTTAAGAAGCATAAGATTGATTGTTTAACATTTGTTTTGAGTAACGATTATTACACTAAAAACCCAAAACTTTACTTGAAAATTTATGATAGAATAAGTGAACAGATTAAAAAAATTAAAGATTCGGTGAATAATAGTAACAATTAAATAAATTTGAAAGGTATATGAGTTTTTTTGATGAACTAAAATGGAGAGAAATGATTCAGGACAATACACCTGAATTTAAAGAGCATGTGAATACAAAAAAAACAGTTGGTTATATTGGTTTTGATCCAACATCTGATTCACTTCATATTGGAAGTTTAGTTCAATTAATTATATTGAAACATTTTCAGTCGCATGGTCACAAACCGATTGTTCTAATTGGAGGTGCAACTGGAATGATTGGCGACCCATCTGGAAAATCAAAAGAAAGAAACCTTCTAAGTCAGGAAATTATTGATAAAAATATTAATTCATTAAAAAAACAATTTTCTAAATTTTTAGATTTTGATTGTGGTGAAAACTCAGCAGTCATTTTAAATAATTATGAATGGACAAAATCTTTAAATATTATTGAATTTTTTAGAGATTATGGAAAAGCATTGACAGTTAATTACATGATGTCAAAAGAATCTGTAAAAAAGAGAATTTCAACCGAAAATTCTGACGGAATGTCTTTTACCGAATTTACATATCAATTATTTCAAGCCTATGATTTTTATTTTTTAAACAAAAATCATAATTGTTCAATTCAGATGGGTGGAAGTGATCAATGGGGAAATATTACCTCTGGAGTTGAACTAACTAGAAAAAAATCAGGAATTAAAGTACATGCTTTAACTTGTCCACTAATTACCAAAGCAGATGGTACTAAATTTGGAAAAACTGAGGAAGGAAATGTATGGCTAGATAGAGATAAAACCTCACCATATAAGTTCTATCAATATTGGTTGAACACTTCTGATGAGGATGCAATCAAATATTTAAAAATATTTTCTTTCATGAATGAAGCTTCTGTTATAAAAATGATCGAAGAGCACTTGGCATCTCCACACTTGAGATTAATTCAAAAACAATTAGCTTCAGAATTGACTAAACTTGTTCACTCTGAACAAGATCTAAACAATGTAATTTTCGCTTCAAATATTATTTTTTCTAAAGAATCGAAAGATAATTTGTCTGAGATTGATGAAAATACTCTTTTGCAAATTTTTGACGGGCTACCTGTTACAAAAATTAGCTTAAGTGATTATCAAAAATCAGAAAATATTGAGAATGTGTTGATGAATTCTTCACTTTTTAATTCCTTTTCTGATCTTAGAAGAGCCTTAAAAGAGAACTCAGTTTCAGTTAATCGAAAAAAAATAGATGCTGAAGCTAAAATCTCTGGAATAGAGATTATAAAAAATAAATATATTATTGTTCAAAGGGGAAAAAAGAAATATTCTTTATTGATTTTAGAGTAACATTTGATTACAACCTCTAATATCTGATTCATCTATCCTTCCATAAATTTCAAAGAAATCTTCTGTGACACTACCGTAATCATCTGTAGCTAAGAATGAACATGAGTTAATATTTGCTAGGTCAATTATATTGAATGCACCTCTTCCCTTTTTGTGAATTTTAAATGGATCAGTTTCGCTTCTAACCATAATTCTTTTTGAGTCAGGAGTTTTAAATTTTAGATTATCAATTGCATAACTTTGTGAGAGTAGTTCAGTCATTCCATATTCTGAATGAATGTTTACTGTTCCAAATCTTTCACTTAATAGATTATGTAACTCTTCTTTTGGAATCTCATCTCGAAATCCTTTCATTCCACCTGTTTCAATGACAATTGAATTTTCAAAATCAAATTTCATTTTTTCACTGATATCAAGTAATGCATATGATAATCCGTAAATAATGTAATTGATATTTTTTTGTTTTAAATCTTCAACCAGGTTTGTTAATTCAATACAATTAGTTATAAATTGACTTTCACGATAATCAGAACTATTGATAAGATGATTTATCATAAAAACTAAAGATGAATTTGGTTTACTTTTTGGACTTGGACAAACCCCAATAAAAGCATAGTCAGATGCTTTTTTGTAAAATTGATTAAAACAATTAATAATATTTTTTTCGTACAATGATTTATCAATTACATAATGTGTACTTTTTGATCCGGTAGTACCACTACTTATGAATATTTTATCAATTTTAGAGTCCCCAGAAATTATTTTATTGCTTTTAAAAAGAGAGATGGGTAAAAACGGAATTTTTTCAATACTATCAATATTTTCAGTTTTTATATTAATTGAATCACAAAATGATTTATAAACTAAATTATTATTATACTGATATTTAAAAACTTCAATTGATTTTGACTCAAAATTCAACATAATTTGATTAAAAATTCTAATATTAAGTTATTGTTAAGTAGCAGTAATTTTTTTTCAAATATCACTAACTTCACACAATAATGAAAAAAACATCAACTAAAATACTTATTGTAGATGATGATCCAGATATAATAGAAATTTTAACTTATAATTTATCAAATGAAGGCTATAATGTTAAAAGTGCTGTGAATGGTATCGAAGCTATAAAAAAAGCAAAAAAATTTATACCAGATATTATATTATTGGATGTTATGATGCCTGAAATGGATGGTATTGAGGCTTGTTCTAACCTTAGAGAAATTGAATCTTTATCAAAATCCATGATTATTTTTCTTTCTGCTAGAGGTGAGGACTTTACTCAGATTGCGGCATTCGATGCTGGGGCTGATGATTATATTAACAAGCCAGTAAAACCTAAGATACTTCTAAAGAAAATTTCATCCATTTCAAGAAGGATTTTGTCAGAAAATAATATCACCAGTAATATAATTGTTGGCTCACTTTCTATAGACAGGGAGTCTTACACTGTAACACTCGAGAAAGATGAAATCACATTGCCTCGTAAAGAATTTGAACTATTATATCTTTTAGCTTCAAAACCCGCAAAAGTTTTAACTAGAGATGAAATCATGTTTAAAGTATGGGGAACTCAAGTTGTAGTGGGAGACAGAACAATTGATGTTCATGTAAGAAAACTTAGAGAAAAAATTGGTGAAAAATACATCAAGACAATTAAGGGGGTAGGTTATAAATTTAAGGCTTAAATGAATTCGAAAACGAGAATAAGATTACAGTTATTTTTGTATTCTGTCATCCTTGCATTTCTGTTAAGTCTTGTAACAGTAATTATAAGCAAGGGAATTAATAATTTCAGCATTTTTGAAAAATCATTCATAACCGTATTCATTATTTTTCTTTTGGTTAGTTTTTTATCATTAATATTTTTTACAAATTTCTTTTTATACAAAAGAGTTCAAGAAATCTCTGATCAGATTTTTTTCAATGATTCTAATATTTCTAGAACTGTTACAACAAATATGGATGAAATGCTAGAAGAAATTAAAAAATTAGATAATGAGAGGAAATCTGAACTTATTGAGATGAGAGAGCAAGAAAATTTTAGAAGAGAGTTTATTGGAAATTTGGCACATGAACTAAAGACTCCAATTTTTACAAGTCAAAGTTATATATTGACTTTACTTGATGGTGCGTACAAAGATAAAAACGTAAATAAGAAATATCTAAAAATTGCTGGAAAAGCAATAGATAGATTGAATCTTATAGTTAAAGATTTGGACTTAATAACTAAACTAGAAACAGGTGGAAGTAATTTAAAAAAATCAAAATTTAATATTTTTCAATTAATTGAAAATGTAATAGAGATGCTTGAAATTAGTGCAAGTAAAAAGAATATTCAATTGGTTGTTGATAGTTCACCCAACCAATCACTTGAGGTATATGCTGATAAAGAGAAGATAGAACAAGTTTTAACGAATCTAATTGAAAATTCAATTAAGTACGGAAAAGAATCTGGAACTACAGAAATAGTTGTTCAGGAAGTAATGGAAAATAAATTAATTATTAGAGTTACTGATAATGGAATCGGAGTTGAGAATAAGAATTTAGAAAGGTTGTTTGAAAGATTTTACAGAGTTGATCAAACAGGAAATCGATCAACAGGTGGCTCTGGACTTGGATTAGCCATTGTAAAGCATATTATTGATGCTCATGATGAAAAGATATTCATTGAAAGTGAATTAGGTGTTGGATCTGAATTTTCTTTTACTCTTGATCAAGCAAATTAATTACTTTTGAGAAAAAGTTTTCTTTGGGTAGTAAAAACAAACTTAAAAAGTTTAATGAAAATTTAAATTTTCAAAACCTCTTTCAACCAACTAGGGATGATATTTTAAACTCAAATTTCAAATTTAAGGGTAGGTGGAATGATTATTTTGAAAATTCAAATCCTATCACTCTAGAACTTGGCTGTGGTAAGGGTGAGTATTCTTTTGAGCTTGCTAAAAAATATCATAATAGAAATTTTATTGGTATAGATATTAAGGGTGCAAGAATTTGGACTGGCGCTAAAAAGTCAACCAATCTTAAAATCAAGAATATTTGTTTTATAAGAACAAATATTGATCTAATTGGAAATTTATTTTCAGATTCTGAAATTGATGAGATTTGGATAACTTTTCCTGACCCTCAAATTAAAATCCAAAGAAAAAAACATCGATTAATCAATGAGTTTTATTTCGGTTTGTACAAAAGAATTTTAAAAAAAGATGGAGTAATACATTTAAAAACTGACAGTGAATTTTTACATGGATATACTCTTGGATTAATTGAATCAAATGAAATTGAACTCATTCATTCAAATCACGACATATATTCAAACAATAACGCACCAATTGATGCTCTTAAAATTCAAACATTTTATGAAAATCAATTTTTAAAAGAAAATAAAAAAATTACTTATTTAAGTTTTAAATTCATTTATGAGTGAGTCTTTTTTTGAAAGAGTTTATTCTGTTGTAAGAAAAATTCCTGAAGGGAAAGTTACAAGCTATGGAGCTATTGCTAATTATCTTGGAACTCCAAAGTCAGCAAGAGTTGTTGGCTGGGCTATGAATGCTTCTCATGATTTAGATGATGTACCAGCTCACAGAGTTGTTAATAGAAATGGTCTTTTGACTGGAAAACACTTTTTTTCAGGGTCAAATCTGATGAGAGAATTATTGGAAAGTGAAGGAATAAAAATTGAAAATGATAAAATTGTTGATTTTGAACATCATTTCTGGAATCCATCTACATAAATGTTGTTCTATTCGTTATTTTTGCAATTGAAATTATGAGCAAAATCAATTTTAGCAAAGAGGCTGTAAAAAAAAATATTTTAGATATTGACAATAAAGTCAAAATTCTTAACATAAATAAATTTTCTAATCAAGTTGATATTGAAATAGAAGTTTCAAACTTTACTCACAAAGCTAAATCAGATCTTGAAAAAAAGTTACTTCCTGCTTTAAATGATTTTTTTCTAGAGGATATTAGTTTTTCGATAAAATTTACTGCAGTAAAAAAAGATGATTTAAATAAAGCAAATCAACTTTCTAATATAAAAAATGTAATTGCTATATCATCTGCTAAGGGAGGTGTTGGTAAGTCAACAGTAACTGCAAACATTGCAATAACATTGAAAAATATGGGCTTTAATGTAGGTGTATTAGATGCTGATATTTATGGTCCTTCCATGCACATCATGTTTGATTTAGTTGGAAGAAAACCTTTAGCAGTCGAGGTCAATGGTAAGTCTAAAATGAAACCTTTAGAAAGTTATGGAGTAAAAGTTTTATCAATTGGTTTTTTTACTGGAATTGATCAAGCAGTAATTTGGAGAGGTCCTATGGCAACAAAAGCACTAAATCAATTAATTTTTGATGCTGACTGGGGGCAGTTGGATTTTTTAATAATTGATTTACCTCCTGGAACTGGAGATATTCACCTCAGTATAATGCAAAAAATCTCTGTTAATGGTTCTGTTGTAGTCAGCACACCACAGATTGTTGCAATGGCTGATGCTAGGAAGGGAATTACTATGTTTAAACAAGAAAATATTAACATTCCAGTTTTAGGTGTAATTGAAAACATGTCGTATTTTAAACCTCCAGATATTGATGATAAAAAATATTACATTTTTGGTAAGGACGGAGTTAAAAATTTATCTGAAGATTTTGATATTGCTTTTCTTGGTGAAATTCCTATAATTCAAAGTTTAAGAGAATCCGGTGATGTAGGAAGACCTGGAGTACTGCAAGAAGGTAGTGAGTTAACTAAAATATTTAATGAAATTACCAAGAAAATTATTATTAATTTAACTGAAAGAAATAAGAACCTGCCGCCAACTGAAATATTAAAAATCAAAACTATGGCAGGTTGTTCATCTTAACATGGAACAAAACTTAAACAATAAAATAGAGAATGCACTTGAGGAAATTAGACCTTTTCTTAGGGGAGACGGTGGTGATATTGAATTAGTTTCTGTTGAAAAGAATATAGTTAAGGTAAAGCTACTTGGAAACTGCAACAGTTGTTCTGTTAATCAAATGACTTTAAAAAATGGAGTTGAAATGGTAATAAAAAAACATTTACCGAATATTGAGAAAGTTGTTAATATAGATGATTAAAACAGATATAATTATTATTGGCGCTGGTCCCACGGGATTATTCACGGTTTTTGAGGCTGGATTATTAGGTCTTAAATGTCATATTATTGATTCCCTTGTGAAGCCAGGTGGACAATGCTCAGAAATTTATCCTAATAAACCAATATATGATATTCCTGCTTACCCAGAGATAATGGCAGTGGATCTCATTCACAAATTATTAGATCAAATAAAACCATTTAATCCAGGATACACTATGGGTGAATCTGCGGTTGAATTAAAAAAAATTGATGGTGAATTTATAATTACAACAGATAAGAATACTAAAATTAAAGGTAAAGTTGTAGCAATTGCAGGTGGTTTAGGAAATTTTGAACCAAGAAAGCCAAATCTAGAAAATATTGATAAGTATGAAGAAAATGGTCTAGTATACAAAATCATTAATAAAGATGATTTCCAAGATAAAAATGTTATAATTTCTGGTGGTGGAGATTCAGCATTAGATTGGACTTTAGAACTTTCAAAAATTGCTAAAAAAGTAACTCTAATTCACAGAAGAAACGAATTTAGAGGAGCTGTTGAATCTGTAAAACAAATACAAAAATTAAAGGATAAAAATATTGTGGATGTAATAACACCTGCTCAGTTAGTTGCAATAAATGGCAGAGATAAAGTTGAAAGTATTGATCTAAAAGTTAATGAAGAAATTGTGACAATTGAAACTGATTTTATAATCCCTTTATATGGATTGATACCTAAAATGAATATTTTCAAAAACTGGGGATTAAATATTGAAAAAAATGCAATTTCTGTTAATAACGCTTTAGATTATAGTACCAATATTAAAGGAATTTATGCAATTGGAGATATCAATTATTACCCAGGAAAATTGAAACTTATTCTTTCAGGTTTTCATGAAGCTGCAGTGATGTGTCATAGTGCTTATAATTATATTAACCCTGATAAAAAAAATATTTTAAAGTATACTACAGTTTCTGGAATAAAAGGATTTGATGGATCTGTTAAACAACCAAAAAAATCAACAATTAACTCTATCAATTAAAATACCTTGAATCTCAAATCAACTTCATGGACATCCCCTTCAAACATAGCATTAGTAAAATATTGGGGAAAAATTGATAATCAGATACCAATCAATCCATCAATTAGTTTTACTTTAAAAGAATCTTTAACAAAGACAAAAATTACATTTGAAGAATCAACAGATTTTGAATATGAATTTTTTTTCGATGGAGTCAAAAAAGATAATTTTAGACCCAAATTAAATACATTTTTTGAAAGAACTAAATCATTTTTTCCAAGTTTAAATTCTTTAAAACTTAAGATAGAATCTTCAAACACATTTCCTCACAGTAGCGGCATCGCATCTTCTGCTTCTGCATTTAGCGCACTCACATTATGTCTTCTAGATAATGAGGTAAAGGACCTATCGTACGATAAAGATTTTTTTTTAAGAGCCTCTCACATTTCAAGGCTTGGATCTGGCAGCGCATCTAGAAGTTTATTTGGTCCAATTTCTGTTTGGGGAAAGACTAGTGAAATTCAAAATAGTTCTGATGAAAATGCTGTTGTATTAGATGATATGCCAATAGATTTTCCTAAATTTTATGATTCTATTTTATTGGTTGATGAGGGTGAAAAGAAAGTTTCAAGCTCTGCAGGTCATGAACTTATGCGTAATCACAGATTTAAATCCTCAAGAATACTTCAATCTAATATTAATTTTAAAAACTTAATTAAATCGATCAAAGAAAAAGATTTAGGTTTATTTATTAAAATAGTTGAAGATGAGGCCTTGACTCTACATGCACTGATGATGACATCAAACCCAAGCTTTATACTATTTAAGCCAAATACAATTGAAATTATCAATCGAATAAGAGAATTTAGAAACAATAATCAAGTAGATATGTGTTTTACACTTGATGCTGGAGCAAATGTTCATTTGCTATATCCTGAAAGTTCTAGAATTAAAGTAGTTGATTTTATTGAAAATAATCTTCTTCAATTTTGTAAATCAAACAAATATATTGATGACAGCGTTGGTATGGGGCCATCAAAAATTCATTGAAAAATGAAAAAATACTTTTCTAAAATATTGCTTTTTGGTGAATATGGAATAATAAGTAACTCAAATGCTTTAGCTATTCCACATGATGAATATTTAGGTCAAATTATGTTCAGTGACAATGATTCAAGTTCTAATAAAAACTTACATAAACTTTACGAATTCTTGATTGAAAAAAAGTTGGATAAAATTCTTGATACATCTTCAATTGAAAAAGATTTAAAAAAGGGTATGATTTTTAAAAGTAATATACCTGTAAACTATGGATTAGGAAGTAGCGGAGCACTAGTCGCAGCTTTATATGATTCATATAGTTTAAATAAAAATAAAATTGATTTATATGAGACTTTAAAAGAGTTATCTTCAATTGAGTCATTTTTTCATGGAAAGTCTTCTGGATTAGATCCATTAACTAGTTATTTAAATTCACCAATTTTAGTTAATGCAAATAAGAACTTAAAAAAAATAGATAAAAAATTATTTAATAGCAGCCATGACAATAAAGGATTTTTTTTAATTGATACTCATATTAGTTCAAAAACTCAACCCTTAGTAGATTTTTTCTTAAACAAACTGAAGGATGCTTCATACAAGAAATCTTTTGAAAACAATTTTATAAAAAGCACTAATAATTGTATTGATTTTTTTTTAAAAAACGACCCAACAAATCTTATTAGTGAAATGAAATCTTTATCAGCATATACATTAAATTTATTTAATCAAATGATCCCAAAATCATTTAAAGATCTTTGGCTTTATTGTTTAGATTCTAAAGATATAGCCTTGAAGCTTTGTGGTTCTGGAGGTGGTGGTTACATCATAGGATATTCAATTGATTTGAAAAAGACAAACAAAGAATTAGCTGATTATAACATTAAATCAATCAATTTTGAATAGATATATTCTTTATAACAAGCCAAAAAAGATTGATTTAAATAATATCCCAGTACACTTAGCCAAGGCTTTTTCTAAAATTTTTAAAGGACTTCATTACAGTACTATTAGTTTAGATACTAATTATAGTGGTTTGGTATTGTTTTATCTAGATGAAACCTTTGATATTGATATAAGATCTAAAAAAATTAAAGTTTTACTTGATATTCAATTCAAAAATGATCTAAAAAATGATGAAATTAAAAAAATTACAGAGGATATACTTTCAGTAGATAAAAATTCAAATTTTGCTTTTAAATCAAGTGAGCTCGGAATAGAAACAACACTAAATTCTCAAAATAGTATTACTGAGATACTTAAAAAATTTGATTCACTTAATATAGATAGAGTTCTGATTTCCAATCTTGATAAATTTGAAATTCCAAGGGGAAATTATCGTGTATTAAAAGATATAGAGGTTTTTAATTTTAAGTCTTTATCTAAGAGCCCAAATAAAACCCCTCGTTAATAAAGTCCAAGCTTCATTATACTTTAAAAATTCATTTGGGTCATGTCCCAGAGAAATATAAAATACTTTACCATTGCCATATTTCTTCTTCCAAGCAACAGGCATTACTACATTTTCTATCCATGAGTATGGATCACTAGTGAATTTTGATTGAGCTATTATATTAATACTTGGATCAACATGCATATAGTATTGTTCAGTTTCTACTTCAAAATTATTAACTCCTTTTGTTAGTTCATCTTTAAGAATTTCAACCTCAAATTTTACTTTGTTTCCAGGATGAGAAACCCATTGGCCTCCAATCATGAATTGATAGCTAGTATTATTTCTAAAAGAATCTCCTAGGCCGCCATGGGCTCCTGCAATTCCAACTCCACTTTTAACTGCTTTTGTTAAGTTTTCTTCTTGTTTCCAGTGAAGATCACCCATTGTAACCGATTGTATTATTAAATCATATTTTAATAAACTATCTAAATCATTATAAACTTCCACTCCTTCAGCAATTTGATAATTTGCATTTTGAGTTTTCAACCAATCCTCAATGATATTAGCAAATTTTTTAGGCTTATGACCATCCCATCCTCCCCAAACTACCAACACATTTTTGTCTTCTAAATTTTGAGAGAATTGAGGAGTTGTTAACAGAAGTAGAAAAATAATGTTAAATGTGAAATATTTCATTTTAAAATATGATAAATATGTTTAAATTTATTAAAACACTTACGAATTCCAAAAAACATAAAATGAAGAACAGAAGAAAATTTTTAAAAAACTCGGCTTTAATGGGCACCGGTTTCTTTATAGTACCAAGAAATGTATTGGGTGGACCAGGATTTATATCACCAAGTGATCAATTGAACATTGCTGCGATTGGCTCAGGAGGAAAAGGTGGCGATATTAGAGCTGAATGGGCATCTGGTGAAAGAGTAATTGCATTGTGTGATGTACACCCTGATGGAAATCATGGAGTTACTGAATCTAGAAAAAAATTCCCAAATGCAAACTTCTATGTTGATTTTAGAGATATGTTGGATAATGAAAAAGATTTAGATGCTGTTACAATAAGTACACCTGATCATACTCATGGATTTATTGCAAGTAATGCTATGAATAGAGGATTACATGTTTATGTTCAAAAACCATTAACACATAATATTGAAGAAGCGAGAAAATTAACTCAAATAGCTGCAAAAAATAAAGTTGTTACTCAAATGGGTAATCAGGGAGGATCAAGTACAGGAGTAGTTAAAATCCAAGAGTGGGTTGACAAGAAACTAATTGGAAATATTAAAAAAATATATGCATGGACTGATAGACCAATTTGGCCTCAAGGATTTGAAATGAAAGACACCGAAGAAGTTAAGCCAGAAAGCTTAAATTGGGATTTATGGCTAGGTCCTGCTTCAAATACAAAATATACGTCTCAATTACATCCATTTAGTTGGAGAGGTTGGTGGGATTATGGAACAGGATCACTTGGAGATATGGGATGTCACATTCTTGACGTTCCTTACAAAACACTCGGATTGCATCACCCAACAGATGTAGAATGTAGTGTTGGGTCTGTTTATCAACAAGCATGGCAGCAGAATTATATTCCTAAAGGTTGTCCACCATCATCAATTGTAACACTTCATTTTGATAAAACCACTAAAAATAGTTCTAAAATTCAATTGGTTTGGATGGATGGCGGCTTAAAACCTAGTCATCCTGAAGAAATACCATCTGAAGATTTTCTGGGCGAGCCAAATAGCACAAATGGTATATTGATGATTGGAGATAAAGGAGTAATTTCTTGTGGTGTATATGGTTTAAATCCAAAACTTTACAGAAAAGGTGAGGAAACTATTGAGTTCAAAACAGACGAAACTTGGTATAGTTTAGATCAAATTCATCACGCTGAATGGATCAATGGTATTAAAGCAGGATATGGCAGTGACGAATACAAGAAAATAACAGCTCCGTTCGAGTATGCAGGTCCTTTTACTGAAACTGTATTAATGGGTAACCTTGCAATTAGATCTTACATGCTTATGGATGGAAAACCAGATCACAGCCCTAACAGATATGCTACATCAGAGTATAGTAAGTTTATTGGTAGGAAAAAACTGTTATGGGATGGTGACAATATGAAAATAACAAATTTTGATCAGGCTAATCAGTTTGTTGGCAGAACAAGAAGATCTGGCTGGGACTTTTAATTCTTTAATATGAAAAATTTTATAAAAATTCTATTATCAGCTATTGTCTTTTCATCTTGTAATTCAGATAATGAATGGAAGAATTTGTTAGCTGAGGACAGTCTAGTTGGTTGGCATTATTTTAATGATAATGGTAACAAAACAGGATGGAGTGTCAGCGATGGTATACTATCTTTTGATCCAACTCTATCAAATTATCAGACAGATGAAGATGGAAATATTTTGACATGGGATAATGGTAGTTTAAAAAAGGAAAACAACGATTTAGTTTCAGATCTAGATTACACTAGTTTTAAAATATATTTTGAATGGAAAGTAGATTCCCTAACTAACAGCGGTTTTATGTGGGGTGTAAAAGAGGGTGAAAAATACGAATACCCTTTTGTTACTGGTCCTGAAATTCAAATATTAGATAATAACTATCCAGATGGAGAAAAAGCAGGTAGCCTTTATGCTATGGTTTCTCCAACTGTTGATATGTCCAAGCCCGTGGGTGAATGGAACTCATATGAAATCACAATTGATCACAACAAAAATTTTGGTAATGTAATTTTTAACGGAACGGAAGTTGTAACATTTCCGTTGAGTGGTGATGAGTGGGATTCCATGGTTGCAAAAACTAAATTTGCAAACTGTGATCAGAAGCCTTGGGATAATTGTGAATTTGGAAAATTTAAGACAGGTAAATTATGCTTTCAAGATCATGGGGCACCGATTTATTTTAGAAATATAAAATTAAAAGAACTTTAAATATGCAAATAAAGAATACAGCTAAAGAGTATGATGTTATTATTGTTGGCTCTGGGGCTGGTGGAGGTATGGCGACAAAAGTTTTATCAGAAGCTGGTCACTCAGTTGCTGTAGTTGAAGCAGGTCCATATTTTGATCCAGCTGATCCAACTACAATGACTCAATTAAAATGGGCTTGGCAATCACCAAGAAGAGGGGCAGGTACTACTAGGTTTTTTGGAGATTATGATCAGGCTTATGGTGGTTGGGAAATTGATGGTGAACCATATACTCAAGGTGATGATACTGATTTTAGATGGTTTAGATCAAGAATGCTTGGAGGTAGAACAAATCATTGGGGAAGAATTTCATTAAGATTTGGGCCAGATGATTTTAAAAAGAAATCAATAGATGGACTTGGTGAAGATTGGCCAATAAGTTATGATGATATTAAGCCTTACTATGATAAAGTTGATAAATTAATTGGTGTTTTTGGTTCAAAAGAAAATATGTATAACGAACCTGATGGATTTTTCCTTCCTGCGCCAAAACCAAGACTTCATGAACTTTTTTATATAAATGCTGCTAGAAAAAGTAATGTAAAAGTGATGCCTTCAAGACTCTCAGTACTAACCAAAAGGTTGAATACTGATAGAGGAGTTTGTTATTATTGTAATGGTTGTGCTAGAAGTTGTAATGTTTATGCGGACTTTTCCTCAGGATCATGTTTAATTTTTCCTGCACAAAAATCAACTGGCCAAGTTGATCTTTTTGTTAATTCTATGGTTAGAACCGTTACGACAAATGAAGAAGGTAAAGCAACTGGTGTTTCATTTATAGATAAAGATGAAAATAAGGAGTATAAACTAAAAGGTAAGGTTGTAATACTAGCAGCTTCTGCGTGTAGTTCAGCAAGAATATTACTTAATTCTAAATCTAAACAACACCCTAATGGCTTAGGGAATAGCTCTGATTTAGTTGGAAAATATTTACATGACTCTACAGGTGGAGATATGATGGCCTTCATTCCAGAGCTTATAAATAGAAAAACTTACAATGAAGATGGAGTTGGTGGAATGCATGTGTATTCTCCGTGGTGGCTTGACAATAAAAAACTTGATTTTCCAAGAGGATACCATATTGAAGTTTGGGGTGGACTGGGTGCACCTAGTTACGGAACAGGTTTTAATGTTAACAGTTTTAATAAGTTTTTTGGCATCAATAAAGCTGGTGGATATGGAGACGTATTGAGAAATGATATGAAGAAATATTATGGCTCAACAATTGGTCTTTCTGGAAGAGGAGAATCTGTAGCAATGAAATCAAATTATTGTGAGATTGATCCAAACAAAGTCGATAAATATGGCGTTCCTGTTTTAAGATTTAATTATCAATGGACTGATAATGAAATAAAACAAGCAAAACACATGCAAGATACATTTGAAGAAATTATACACAACATGGGAGCGATTTCACTATGGAACAAACCTGGAAAAGAAAGTAATTATGGTTTAACAAAACCAGGACAAATTATTCATGAGGTTGGTACAACAAGAATGGGTTCAGACCCTAAAGATTCTGTTGTCAACGAATTTGAAAGATTACATGATGTATCTAATGTCTATGTAGTTGATGCAGGTCCATTTGTATCGCAAGCTGACAAGAATCCTACTTGGACTATTATGGCCCTTGCAATGAGGTCATCTGAACATATTGTTGAAGAATTTAAAAAACAAAACTTTTAATATTATGAATAGAAGAGATTCAATAAAGACGATCACATTTGCTTCGATAGGTGCAGGCTTACTTCTAGAGGGATGTTATGGTATTTCATCTGAAAAAATTAAAAGATCTTTAACTCGTTATGAGTATGGTAGGACACCAGATGAGATAGCTTACGATGATAAATTATTTGCTCAAAAATTCTTTACGAATAAAGAATTAAGCGATCTAGATAAAATTTGTAATGTTATATTACCTCCAAATGAATTTGGTTCTATAAGAGATGCTGAAGTCGTACAGTTAATAGAATTTATGGCTAAAGATATTCCATCATATCAAGATCCTTTGAGAAAAGGACTAGAGTGGATTAATGAGGAAAGTAATTCTAGGTTTTCTAAAAGTTTTATTGAATTGGATGATAACTCTGTTAAGCAAATATTTGATGAAATTGCCTTTTATGATCCCAACTCAAACATGAGTGATTTATCTGAACCTGTTCAATGGTTTAATCTTGTTAGAAACTTAACCATGACTGGATATTTTACTTCTGAGGTTGGAATTAAAGAATTAGGTTATAAGGGTAATATGCCTAACGTTTGGGATGGTGTTCCACAAGACGTTTTAGATCAGTATGGATTGAAATATGATGAAGATTGGTTAGAAAAATGCATTGATCAATCAACAAGAATGACCATTGCTGAATGGGACGATGAGGGTAATCTATTAACATAAAAAAAGCCGCTTAGAAGCGGCTTTTCTATTTTAGAATATTTTTATTCTTTTTCAAGAACAGCAAGTGCTTTATCTTTCTCTCCAAGCCATGAGACGATGAAGATAAGATCTTCGGATCCTTTGTTCTCTGAAAGGTGCCACATATTTGCAACTCCTAAGAATGCTTTATCACCAGCTTTATATGTTTGAGATGTAACAATTGATTTTTCTCCTCCTACATCATCTAGTGAAGTCTCAGAGTCATAGTTAACAGTTAATTCACCTTGTACTACATAAGCTATTCCAGTGTATGGATGATAATGCCATGGTGATTGAAAACCTGGAGCCCAACGCTTAATTTGACTAGTAATTGCTGCTTCCCCTGTAGGGTATGAAAATTTTGTTCCCAGAGGGTCTTCTGTTGCACTTGTCATAATATCACCATTTTCAAATGATACCATACTGTTATTTTGATCTGATTCTGTTGTAATTGAATCTCCCGTGTTTACAACACATGCACTTAGTAGAATTATAAATCCTAACAAAGTAATTTTTTGAATTAGTTTTTTCATATGGTTAAGTATTTAATGTAAAAGTATAAAAAAAGCTCCATTTAAGGAGCTTTTTGTGGTACCTCGCAGAATCGAACTGCGGACACAAGGATTTTCAGTCCTTTGCTCTACCAACTGAGCTAAGGTACCATGCATTTTTTTGCAGTGGCAAATATAATCCTTTTCAATAATAAATGAAAAATACTCAAACTTATTTACTTTTGCTTTGATTATGAATCTACTTATAGATATTGGAAATACATTAACCAAAATTGCTGTCTCTGATGGTAAATCTATACTTACAGAATTTAAATTAAGGTCAATAGATGTGGATTTTGTCAAAGATGTTATAAAAGACAATAAAATAATTAATAGTGCCATTTCTAACGTGAGTATACCAAATCAAAAATTATTTGATTTGTGTGATTCAAAATCAAATCTCTTCACCTTTAAAAAAGAAATTAGATTACCATTTAATAATCCATATGAAAAGGGGCTGGTAGGTGAAGATAGATTGTCATTAATTTTGGGAGCATATTCAATGTATCCGCAAGACAATGTGTTGGTAGTTGATCTTGGAACTTGTGTCACATATGACATTAAAACCTCTGAAAATATTTATCAAGCAGGTGGAATTTCACCAGGTTTAGGACTTAGAAAGAAATCTCTATCCTCAGGAACAGTTAATCTTCCTGAAATAGATCCAATTTATCCCAAATCAATGGTAGCTTCTGATACTCATAGTTCAATTAGTATTGGGTTATTAATAGGAATTCAGTCAGAAATCGAGGGGATGATTAAGAAGTATGATAAAATTTACAAAAATTTGAAGGTGATTATTAGTGGAGGAGATGCAAAATTTTTGGGTGATAAGATAAAAAACACCATATTTACAAATTCAAATTTTGTATATACTGGTTTGAACTATTTAATTGAATACAATAAGCTTAATGAATAGGATTTTTTATTTACTTTTTCTAATATCCTTCTCTGTTTCATCACAAAAATTAAGTTATTCACCGTACTCTTATTTTGGAGTTGGTGATACTGGTTTTAGTGCTACAGCAGAAAATCAAATGATGGGAGGTATTACATCATATGCAGATAGTGCTCAGGTTAATCTAAATAATGCTGCTAGTCTTTCCAAATTAAAATTTGTTAATTACTTAGTTGGTGTTGATTTTAAAAGCACCTCTTTTAAAAATAATAATACAAATGAGAGTTCAACTTCAGCTGGTTTAAAATACATTGCAGTTTCTGTCCCAGTAGTCTCTGGAATTGAAAGAAAAAACCTTTTTTCTTTTTCTTTTGGCATTAAACCCAACACATCTGTTGGCTATTTACTAGAAAATAATATTGAGGATTTACCAACTCCAGAGCTTAATAGGTTTGAAGGTGATGGTGGGATTAATTCAGCTTTTTTATCTGTAGCTTTTGAGTTGTTTAATAATGTAGGATTTGGTATTTCTTCATCATATTCTTTTGGAAGTTTGAATCATTACCACTCTAAAATTTTACAAGATGTAGAACTTTATACCAAGGTCTCTAACGAGTCATCTTTAAGTGGTTTAGACTATACCTTTTCTACATTTTATCAAGGTAAAATTTCTGATAAATTATCTTTATATTCTTCATTCTCACATAAACCTGAAATTGATCTTAACTCTAGAAATAGCCAAACTATAGCCACATTGAAAGCAGACGGAGGATTTGGTGGTGATTCTGAATCAATAGACTTGCAGGCTATTGGCTTAGATAGAACTAAAGTAAAAATGCCTGCAATGAACACATTTGGAATTGGTCTAGGACAAGATAAAAAATGGTTTTTTGGAATTAGTTATAAATCAGTTGCTGAAGGAGGCTATAAAAACAGAATCATGAACTTAGACAATGTTTCTTTTAAATCCTCAAAGCAATATTCAGCAGGAGGATTTTTTATACCAAAGTATGATTCCTTTACTAATTTTTTTGACACCTTAACTTACAGGTTTGGAGTTAGATACCTGTCTGGAGGGCTTTATGTAAACAACCAACAGATCAATGATTTTGGTATAAATTTTGGAGTTGGTATACCATTAGCCGGTTTATCTAAAGCTAATGTTGGTTTTGAATTTGGTCAAAGAGGCACAGATGAGGATGGATTAATTAAAGAAAATTATTTTAGTGTAAAACTTGGTTTTTCTCTAAATGACGTTTGGTTTATTAAAAGTCTATATAATTAAAAAAAACACTATGAAATTAAAAGTATTTTTGATATTCACTTTATTTTTTAGCAACATAAATGCTCAATCATCTGAGGATTGTTTAAGTAACCTGTCAATTTTTGCTGAATACTATAAAGTAAAAAATTATGATTCTGCATATGAGCCTTGGATGAAGGTTAGACAAGAGTGTCCAACGATGAACCCTGCAATATACACTTATGGAAAAAGGATGTTAGAGCAGTTTATAAAGACTTCCGATGGTGATAAAAAAACGTCATATCAAAATGATTTGATAAAGCTTTATGATGAATGGTTAGTTAATTTTCCTACTATCAAGGGAAAGAATATAACTGGTGAAATAATATCCAACAAAGCTCAGGCTTTATTAGATTACAATTTAGTTTCTAAGGAAGAAGTATTTGCTACATTTGATAACGCCTATAAAACAGATAGAGCTAGTTTTGATGATCCAAAGCCACTTTACAACTACTTCAAAACTTATTTTGATCTATACAAATCTAATTCTGATGGAGTTACACTTGCCAAAGTATTTGATAAGTACGAAGACATTTCTGAAAGGTTTGAAGAGGTAATTGATGGTTATGCAAAACAGCTTGATATTATTCTTAAAAAAGAAGAATCTGGTGCGCCTTTAACTTCTCGTGAAAAGTCAAATAAAAGAGCTTTTGGAATTAATTCTAATGCTTCAAGTATTTATTTAGGAAATTTAAACGCTATTATAGCCAAGGAATCTACTTGTGAAAATTTAATCCCACTCTACAGAAAAAATTTGGAAGAAAACAAAGACAATCCAGTATGGCTAAATAGAGCAGCATCCAGGATGGACAGTAAAGATTGTTCTGATGATCCACTGTTTGTTGAGCTTGTTGGTTTGCTTCATGATTTAAACCCATCGGCGAATTCTGCATATTACCTTGGTTTATTAAATGATAAAAAAGGAGATTTAGACGAAGCCCTAAGGTATTACAATGAATCGATTGAACTTGAAACAGATAATATCAAAAAAGCTAGAATATTATATAAAATTGCTACTAAATTTAAAAATTCAGGACAGTTTTCAAAAGCTAGAACATATGCTAGAAATGCATTAGATTTTCAACCTTCAATGGGTAGAGCATATCTCTTAATTTCAAATATGTATGCGTCTAGTGCGAATAATTGTGGGAATTCACAGTTTGATAAAAGAGCTGTTTACTGGCTAGCGGAAAAGGAAGCAAGAAAAGCTGCAAATATAGATGCAAGTATTAGAAAAAATGCATTGAAAACTGCTGAGAGTTACAAGGGAAGAGCCCCCTCTAAAACAGATATTTTTACCGAAGGTAAAGCTGGTGAAGTAATTAAATTTACTTGTTGGATTGGCTCTTCAGTAACTGTTCCAGCACTTTAATGATTCATTACAGGTTTATTACTTTATTCTTTTCTCTTTTTTTTATATCGTGTTCAAATAACTACGATGAAGTTAAAAACATTAATAAAGTTGAACTTGTGCCGGCAGGATTAACCAAGGATTTTGTTTTAAAATATACTGATTCAGCTGTATTGAAGGCTACACTCAAATCACCTTTAAATATAGATTTTACTAATCAGCCTTTTCCTTACTCCGAGTTTCCCAATGGTCTTGAAATTGAGTTTTATGATGAAATTGAAGGTACCACAACAGTTTCTTCTGACTATGGAATTGTTTATTATCAAACACGAATTGTTAGCTTTGAAGGGAATGTGACTATAAAATCACCAGATAGTAGCTTTGTTAAATCAGAAAAAATTTATTGGGATCCTGAACAAGAATGGTTATTCTCAGAAAAAAAAGTTTTTTTTTCTAGCGATGATTATACTATCAGAGCTAAAAGGCTTGATGCAGATCGATCTTTTAAGCTTCTAAAAACTGGGAAGTTAGATGGAAGCTTTTTATTTACAGAAAATTAATTATGAAATACTCAAACATATCTGAATACATATATTTATTTATATCAATATTTATCTTTTGTGACTTACTCTTTTTTAAATCTTCAGTACTAGAGAATAAGTTTTTAATAGGATTTGGCTTACTCTCTTTATTTATGTATTTCTTTAGAAGACACTTCAGAATTAAATTCAATAATAGAAAAAATAATTAGCTGATTATTTGTATTTTCGTTTCCTAAAATTATTCAAATGGCAGTATTAGGAAGTTTAAGAAGAAATTCATTTGTTTTAATAGCCGTTATCGGTATGGCTTTATTTGCATTTGTAATTGCAGGTGTTTTTGATGGAAATAGTTTTCAATCTCAAGAACCAATTGGAGAAGTAAATGGTGAACCCCTTTCTTTAAATGATTTTAGAACACAAGTTGATGTATTTCAAAAACAATATAACTTTAGCGATATTCAAGCTTTAACAACTGTATGGGACCAGGCTATAAGAAAAGAATTGTTAAATCAAGAAATTGAAGAAGTTGGACTTGGTAATGGAGCAGATCACCTTGAATACTTTTTAGCAAATAATCCAGGATTTAATTCAGATCAAAGATTTCTAAATGATTTAGGTGCTTTTGATATTGATAAATTCAGAAATTTTATAATTGAACTCAAAGATTTTAATCCTCAAGGATATGAGCAGTGGAGTTCACAAGAAGCTGAATTTAAAAATACAATCAATATTAATAATTATTTAACTCTCATATTATCGGGTTTGAACTCAAATGTATTTGAAGGTGAAAATGAGTTTTTAAAAACTAACGAAACGGTTGATATTTCATTTGTAAAGATTCCATATAGCTCAATTCCTGATAGTCTTGTAAATGTTACTAACTCAGAAATTTCAAATTACATAAAATCTAATCCTGATAAATATGAGCAGAAAGAATCAAGAGATTTTAAATATGTTTTATTTGAAGAAAAACCATCTGTTCAAGATGAGCAGGACATCAGAGCAAGATTATCAGCTTTATTGGAAGAAAAAACAGAATATAATCAGGTTTCAAAATTGGAAGAAACAGTTCCTAGTTTCCTAACAACAGATAATATGGAGATGTTTTTAGAAGAAAATTCTGACTTGCCATTAGATACTTTATATAGACCAAAAGGATTTTTCCCCTCCAGTCAGGGTGAACTTATTTTTAACCTTGGTAAAAATAAAATTTACGGACCTTACGTTGATGGTGAATACTTTAAAATTTCCAAATTAATTGACAAGAAAAATAATGGAAATGTAAGAGCTAGTCATATTTTAATTTCTTATCAAGGAGCAAGAGAATCTAATCCACAGATAACTAGGACGAAAGAAGAAGCAAGAAGAGAAGCAAATAGAATATTAAGATTAGTTAGAAATGATTCTGAAAACTTTTCATCTTTAGCTTTAGAATATTCAGATGGACCATCTAAAACAAATGGTGGAGACCTAGGTTTCTTTCAGGAAGGAATGATGGTAAAGCCATTTAATGACTATGTTTTCAACAATAGAGTAGGAAGAATTGGACTTGTTGAAACTGATTTTGGGTTTCATGTTATTAAAATTGTAGCAAAGGAAGATTTGGTAAAAGTTGCAACTTTAGCTTTAAGAAATATTCCATCTGAAAAAACTTCTGACTCAGTGTTTAATATTGCATCAAAGTTTGAAATTGATTTATCTAATGATATGAATGTTTACGATATCGCTAGTAAATATAAATTAGAAGTTAAAGATCTTTCTGATATTGGTGAATTAGATCATGATCTTCCTAATCTTCCAAATCAAAGAAGATTAGTCCAATGGCTATTTGATGAAGAAACTGAAGTTAATGACTATGAGAGGTTTGATGTTTCAAGTGGGGGATATGTTCTAGCTATTCTTACTGAAAAGAAAAATGAAGGATTAAAATCTAATGATCAGGTACTATTAGAAGTATTACCAACATTACAAAATCAGAAAAAAGCTGACTTAATCATTAAGAATAACAGGAATATAGATAACCTTGAGAGTTTAGCTGATGAAAATAATACAGAGGTTCTTAATGTAGATGTTTTAAACAAAAACACTCCACTAGTTGCTCAAGCTGGATTTGAACCAAAAATAATAGGTACTGCTTTTAGTCTTGATTTAAATGAGTCTTCTAAGTTGATAGAAGGAGAGACAGGAGTCTATATGATTAGAGTAGATAAAATTACAAAAGCTGAAAATTTACCTAATTCATTTACACCATATGAGAAACAGGTTTCATCAAAATTGAGGTCTAATATTGACTTTAATGTTGTGCAGTCTCTTAAGAAAAGTTCTGAAATTGTGGATAATAGATCAGATTACTATTAGATCTAAATACTTTCGAGTAATTTATACAAAAAGTATATTGTAAATATAATACTTACAAAAAACTTAATAATAGTCCCAGCTAAAGTACCTATCAGTGACCCTAAGGCAGGATATATAGAATCCTTTAAATTCTTTTTAGAAATAAACTCACCAGTTAATGAACCTATAAACGGTCCAGCGATTAAACCTAATGGTCCAAGAAAAAAAAGCCCAATTATAACTCCTAAAGAAGCACCAATTTGACCTCCTTTTGTTCCTCCAAGCTTCTTTACTCCTAAAATTGGAATTAAATAATCTAATATTGATATCGAAATAGCAATTAGAAATGTAATTATCAAAAATTTATTTTCAAGATTTACATAGCTAGAGAGGTTTAATAAAAATAATCCTGACCATGATGAAATTGGCCCTGGAAGTATTGGCAAAAAACTTCCAACTAAGCCCACTACACATAGTATTAATCCAGCTACTACTAATAATATATCCATAATTAAATTTGATACAAATTTTGTAATTTAACTTATAATGTCCAATCTAAAATTAGCACTTATTTTTTTAGCAATATTTAATTCTTGTGAGTTTAATTTTTCTGATCCAAAAACACAGATTAATCAAGAACTAAGCTGGTCTAGTCAAGATGAATATCCCTCAACAAGTGATTGTGATTTGATTGCAGAAAAAACAGAAAGAATAGATTGCTTAAAGAAATATCTGATTGAATCAATAAGTAAGAATTTTGATTCAACCAACTTTTCTTTACAAAGCAATATAGTTGATACAATAATTTTGACACTAATTGTGGATAAGCAAGGAGTAATCAAACTATATGAATTTGAAAAAATAAATGATAGTTATTTTGATACAGACTTCAGAAATAAAATCTCTGATATTATTAACAATATGAGTTCAATTATTCCAGCCAATAAGACCAATTTGGGGCTTTCTGTAACTTCAAAGTTCAAACTGCCAATAATTATAAATACAAAACGTTGAGTAAAGTTAAAATCATACTTGGGATTGATCCTGGTACTAATGTTATGGGTTATGGTTTGATCAAAGTTGAAGGAAGTGAGTTAACTTTAATTGAGTTTAATGACATAAGCTTAAAAAAGCATGATGATCATTATCTAAAACTTAAATATATTTTTTCTGGACTTACTGAAATAATTGAAAAATATAATCCTGATGAAATTGCTATTGAAGCTCCTTTTTTTGGAAAGAATGTTCAGTCAATGTTAAAACTTGGAAGAGCTCAAGGTGTTGCTATGGCTGCAGGTTTAGTTAAAGAAATTCCTATTACAGAATATTCACCAAAAAAAATTAAAATGGCAATTACTGGTAATGGTAATGCTTCAAAGGAACAAGTAGCCAAGATGTTAAAGAGTATTTTAAAATTTAAAGAAATTCCAAAAAATCTAGATGCAACAGATGGTCTTGCAGCTGCATTATGTCATTACTATAATTCTAACTCTAATAATAAAATTGATAAAAAATACTCAAGCTGGTCCTCCTACTTAAAAAATAATCCTGAAAAAAAATTGTAATTGGCAAGTATATATATACACATTCCATTTTGTAAACAAGCATGTCATTATTGCAATTTTCACTTTTCTACGAGCTTGAAAAATAAAGAAGGAATTGTAGATGCAATTTCTCTAGAATTAAGCCTCAAGTCAAATGGTTTTTCTGAAACCATAGATTCAATTTACTTTGGTGGCGGAACACCATCGCTTTTAGATATAAATGATTTTGAAATCCTTCTTAACAAAATTCATAAAAAATATTCCATTTCTGAGTCATTGGAAATAACTGTAGAATGCAATCCAGATGATATTTATGAGAATAAATTAATTGAATTAAAAAAGATGTCAATAAATAGATTGAGTATTGGTGTTCAGTCTTTTGTGGATGAGGAGTTAAAACTAATGAACAGATCACATGATTCTAAAATTGCTTTAGAATCAATTTCAAAATCAAAAAATATTTTTGAAAATATTTCTATTGATTTAATGTATGGTTTGCCTAATTCTAATTTTAAGAATTGGGAATTTAATTTGAATACTATAGATCAATTTAATTTAAATCATATTTCAGCGTATGCTATAACTGTTGAGCCTAAAACTGCATTAGAATCATATGTAAAAAAGCAAATTATTAAAATGCCTGATGATGATTTTGTACATTCTCAGTTTAACTTACTTTATGATTTTTTTACTAATAAAAATTATATTAATTACGAACTGAATAGTTTTTCAAAAGAGAATTATTTTTCAAAAAATAATTCCTCATACTGGCAAAGAAAACAATACATTGGAGTTGGTCCTTCAGCTCACAGTTATAATGGTTACGAAAGAAGTTGGAATGTTTCTAATAACAAAAAATATATTGATGACATAAAGAACAAAATCTTATTTTCAGGCAAGGAGACTTTAAGCAAGGTTGATAGATATAATGAATATTTAATGACTGGCTTAAGGACTGTTTGGGGAGTTTCAATTGACTTACTTGAATCAGATTTTGGAGAAAAATTTAAAAATCATTTTTTAAAAAATTCAAAAAAATATATTAAAAGTAATTTTATTGAAGTAAACAACGGAGTCTATACTACAACAAAGTCTGGCAAATTTTTAGCAGACGGAATAGCCTCAAATATGTTTATAATTGATTTAAACTAAAATTATTTACTGTAGTATTTATAAAAATTTGTAATTGTCTCAATTCCATTATAGAAATTTGAAACACCAAAGTGTTCATTTGGTGAGTGGATTGCGTCACTATCTAAACCAAATCCCATTAAAATAGTCTTTACACCTAATTCCTTTTCGAATTGTGCTATTATTGGAATCGAACCACCATCCTTTAATGCGAATGGTTCTTTTCCAAAAACATCTTTATATGCATCGCTAGCAGCTTTATAAGCTTTAGATTTAGTTGATGTTATATATGGTTCTCCACCGTGATGTTCAGTTATTTTTATTTTCATTCCAGATGGAGTAATTTTTTTCATGTGTTTAGAAAACAAGTCACTGATTTCTTTCCAATTCTGATTACTAACCAATCTCATCGATATTTTAGCATTTGCTTTACTTGGTATCACAGTTTTTGAACCCTCTTCAGTATAGCCTCCCCACATTCCATTTACATCTAAACAGGGTCTTATAGACCTTCTCTCTAATGTGTTATAGCCTTTCTCTCCTTTAACATCTCCAATGTCGATAGATTTTTTAAACTCTTCAATATCAAACGGTATAAGCCTATCTTTTTCTCTTTCTTCATCAGAAAATTCCACTACATTATCATAAAAATTTGGAATAGTAACTCTATTATTTTCATCATGTAACGAAGCAATCATCTTTGCAAGTTCATTCAACGGGTTTGAAACACTTCCACCATAGTGACCCGAATGTAAATCTCTGTCTGGTCCAGTTAATTCAACTTCAAGGTAAGCTAGACCTCTTAATCCTGTAGTAATAGAAGGAGTGTTTTTATCAATCATTCCTGTATCCGATACTATAATGATATCACACTTTAATTTTTCTTTATTTTCTTTTACAAATATTTCTAAATTATCACTTCCTATTTCTTCCTCACCTTCAATCATTAATTTAATATTACATGGAATTCCACTAGTATTTTTTAAAACCTCAATAGCTTTAATATGCATAAACATCTGGCCTTTATCATCGCAGGCACCTCTAGCAAAAATAGCTCCCTCAGGGTGAATTTCTGTTTTCTTGACGACAGGGTTAAATGGATCAGAATCCCATAATTCAATTGGATCAACAGGTTGAACATCATAATGACCATAAACAAGTACTGTTGGTAATTTTTCATCAATTATTTTTTCGGCATAAACAATTGGGTGTCCTTTTGTTTCACAAATTTCACATTCACTAAAACCTAAAGATTCAAATTGATCTTTCAAAAAAATTGCAGCTTTTCGTGTTTCATTATCATATTCTTTAACTGCACTAATTGATGGAATTTTTATTAACTCAAAAAGTTCATTTAGGAATCTTTCTTTATTGCTTTCTAGGTATGTGTTCATATTAAATTATATACTTAAGTAAATTTAATAAAATACGTTTTTAGACGATTATAAAAAGACTTCTTTATTTAAGAATCTTGCTTATATTTGCTTCCGTTTCCGCGGGTGTGGTGAAATTGGTAGACACGCTAGACTTAGGATCTAGTGCCGCGAGGCTTGGGGGTTCGAGTCCCTTCACCCGCACTTAAAACCTCAATTTTATTGAGGTTTTTTATTTTCTATGTGACCATATTTCATGTAAAGGATCCCCCTTGCTACTATAACCTTTATGATTCCAATCACCATCAATAATTTCATAATCAAATTCTAGTTTTAAACCAGCCTTTGAGTCATCTCTAGAAAAGAATTCAATGTTTTCTTTGTATACTCCATCAAATGTAGAGTAAGTGCCTCCACCTGTACCCATAAATTGTTTTGTTTCAGTATTATATGCTATCCATTGAAATCTTGTTCCTGACAAAAGCTTCATTGTTTTTCTAGGACCATCAGTTCTTCTAGTTTGTTTTACGCCATTTCTGTATCGTCCTGACATTAGCCAAGCACCATTTAGATCACCTGGTGTTCCATCATCTATTCTCTTCCATTTATTTCCACTATCAATAACTTCCAAAGTATTATTATTCAATTTAATTTCAAAACTCACTTTGGCACCTACTCTTTCAGGATTGCCAGTATCAAATTCAACTTTTTCTGTCATTGTATTTCCATTTAATTTCCATGTACCACCGTTTGAGTATATAAACTTACCAGTGTCTGCATCATAAATTGATATTGCTTGAAATTTATCTGAAAAAATAACAACTTGTTTTTGTTTTCCCGATTCGGTATTCTCATATCTTTCCCATGCTCCTACAACACCTTGGCTAAGTGAAATATTAAAAAAAATTAATGCAAAAATTTTAATAGAGTTTCTCATATTTTTAGATTTTTTAAGATTTTATTTGTTGCACCTTTATTATTGTTTATATATTTTTTAATGATTTGCTTCTTTTCTTTTCTTAAGTCATTTGATTCAATTAAACTCTTAATAGTTTCTTTAAATTCAACATAATCAGAAATTGAATTTACTCCATTTATATTAACTAAATCTACAGCTTCAATAAATTCAGTGTAATTTTTACCTATAATTACTGGATTCATGAATATACATGCCTCTAAAATATTATGTAGACCTTTAGTTCCCATTCCTCCACCTACATATGATAAGTCAGCATAACTATAAAGTTTTTTTAAATCACCAATTGTATCAATAATTAAGACTTTAATTTCTGAGCGAATTGCGTTTGAGGAGTATTTATCAAACGAAACACTAATGTTTTTTTCAATTCTCTGAATGTTGGATTTAGAAACATCGTGAGGAGCAAGTAAACAAATTAGATCATCCTTTTTGGTTTCATTTAAAAATTTAAAAATAAAAGCTTCATCTTCTGGCCATGTGCTTCCACAAACAAATACAATTTTATTTTTAATAATTTCTTCAATTTTTGAAATGGTGTTATCTAATGAAAGTTGAATAATTGATCTATCCACTTTTGTAGAACCACTATTTATAACATTCTTAATTCCATGTTTTTCTAATACTTTTTCTGAATTGTAGTCTTGAACAAAAATCTTTTCAAATGATTTAAGATGCTTTCCAAAGAAATAATTGATTTTAGAAAAATACCAATCACTGTCAGTAAATCTTCCGTTAATAAGATAAGTTGGAGTTTTTTTCTTTATAAGTTGTGTTAGAAAATTTGGCCATATCTCTGACTTTATAAAAATTGCTATTGATGGGTTAATTTTTTCTATAAACTTTATTGCATTTGATTTAGTATCAATGGGCAAGTACAGATACTGGTCAACTTCTTCGATTCTATTCTTTAATTTAAAACCTGACTCTGAAAAAAAAGTTAATATAATTTTACAATTCTTCTTTTTTTTCAATTCAAGAATCAATGGTACGGCTAGCTCATATTCACCTAGCGATGCTGCATGGAACCAAATATTATTTTTTGAAGATTGAAACGTATAATCAATTTCATTAAATATTTTTTTTCTGTTAATAATAAACCTTTTGACCTTAGGATTAAATTGACCAACTATAGGAAGAATTAGTTGAACAAAGTTTAAAAACAAACTGTATAATATGTTCATTAATACTAAAGTAATACATTTAGAAATAGTAATTTTGTGCAAAACTATTTTATGAAAAAAATACAAATGGTAGATCTTCAAAGTCAGTACAAGAAGATTAAACTTGAAGTTGATAAATCTGTCATTGATATTATGGAAGAGGCTACATTCATAAATGGTCCAATCGTTAAAGCCTTTCAGAAAAATCTTGAAGAATATTTACAAGTAAAACACGTAATTCCATGCGCAAATGGAACTGATGCATTACAAATAGCTATGATGTCATTAGATCTAAAACCAGGCGATGAAGTTATCACTTCAAATTTTACTTTTGCAGCTACAGTTGAGGTTATCGCATTATTAAATCTGAAGCCTGTTTTAGTTGATGTTGATCTCAAATCATTTAACATTGATTGTGAAAAACTGGAAAAAGCTATTACTCCAAAAACTAAGGCTATTGTACCAGTACACTTATTTGGTCAACCAGCTGAAATGGAAAAAATCATGAATATAGCTAAGAAAAATAATCTTTTTGTTATAGAGGATAATGCTCAAGCAATTGGATCCTCGTTTCAATTCAGTGCTGGTCATAGACAAAAAACTGGAACAATAGGCGATATAGGAACAACTTCTTTTTTTCCGTCAAAAAATTTAGGATGTTTTGGTGATGGAGGAGCTTTATTTACAAATAACGATGATTTAGCTATTAAAATAAGAGGTATAGTAAACCATGGCATGTATAAAAGATATCATCACGATGTCGTGGGAGTGAATTCTAGATTGGATTCTGTTCAAGCTGCAGTACTAAATGCTAAACTTCCGCATTTGGATTCATATAATAAAGCTAGACAAGATTCAGCAAGAAAATATTCTATTGCCCTTCAGAACTGTAGTGAAATAATTACTCCAGCTTTTTCTAATGGATGTTCTACAGTGTGTTCAAATTGCCATTGTCATGTATTTCACCAATATACAATCAGGATTCTTTCAAATAAAAGAGACAGTCTTGCAAAACATTTATCAGATTTAAATATACCACATGGAATCTATTACCCAATTCCTTTACACAAGCAGAAGGCATATAAAAGCGATGATTTTAAAGATGAAGATTATATAAATACTAATCTATTATGTGAAGAGGTAATCTCTTTACCAATGCATTCTGAATTAACTGATGATCAAATTGACTTTATTTCTGATAAGGTGATTAAATTTTTATCGTAAGGCACCTTGAGTTGAGACCTCTCTATTTATTTTTCTAATTAACCCTTGTAGTACTTTTCCAGGACCAATTTCAACAAACTCAGTTAATCCATCGTTTATCATGTTATTAATTGTTTGGGTCCATAAAACTGGGGCAGTCAATTGATTGATCAGATTTTTCTTTATTGTTTGAACATCATCAGTTTTAGCTGCATCAACATTTTGATATACAGGACAAATAGGAGTATTAAAGCTAGTGTTATTAATTGCCTCAGTCAATTCATTTTTAGCTTCATTCATTAAACTTGAATGAAATGCACCACCTACAGGTAGGATTAATGATCTTCTTGCGCCTAATGAGTTAAATACTTCACAAATATTTTTTACGGCATTGATTTCCCCAGATATAACTACTTGTCCTGGACAATTAAAGTTTGCAGCAATAACGTTACCATCAAATTCTTGACATGTTTCTCTAATTAATTTGTCTTCAAGTCCTAAAATAGCTGCCATTGTTCCGCTACTATTGTCACATGCTTTTTGCATTGCTTTTGCTCTCAGGGATACTAAAATTAAACCATCTTTAAAAGAAATAGTTTTGTTTGCAACAAGCGACGAGAATTCACCTAAAGAATGACCTGCAACAGCCAAAGGTTTATTATTTTTAGATTCATATACCATTAATTCAGCTATTGAATGCAGAAAAATAGCTGGCTGTGTAACTTTAGTTTGTTTTAAAGCCTCTTCATCTCCCTCAAACATTATTTTTGAAAGGGAGAATTTCAGTAGGTCATCAGCTTCTTCAAATAACTGTTTAACCTTTTCATTACTTTGATATAAGTCATGCCCCATTCCTTTAAATTGAGAACCTTGACCAGGGAATACAAATACACTCATTCTTTATATTTTATCATATCTTATGAAAGTAAAATCATAATTATGATTTTCATCTTTCTTTCTTTTATCTATTTTAACTTCTTTCCATTCACTTAATTCAATTTCTGGAAAAAAAGCATCTCCTTCAAAATCTGCGTGAACTCTAGTGAGTTCAATTCTATCTGCAATACTCATGGCCATTTTATAAATTTCACCACCCCCAATAATAAAAGGTTGAGAATCTTTTTTACTAATCTTAAGAGCGTCATCCAAAGATTGAACAACTATCGCATTGTCTGCTGTATAATTCCTGTTTCTAGTTATTATTACATTAGTCCTATTTGGTAACGCTTTAGGCATTGATTCAAAAGTTTTTCTACCCATAATTACATTATGACCTTTAGTTAGCTCCTTAAAATGCTTTAAGTCGTCACTTAAGTGCCAAATTAACTTGTTGTCTTTTCCAATTACATTATTTTCAGATGCTGCAGCTATGATAGTTATAAGACTGGAGTTACTATTAAATTTTTCAGACTCAAATTTTACATGAGCTTCTTTTTCCATTTCTTTTTTTAAATATTGAATTTTATTTTGTTGAATCTCAATCAAATACTTTTTCTGAGCTTTTAGCCATTTATTTCCTAAAAATCTATTGGTTACAAAGACATTAAAAAGGTGAAAAATTATAATAAAAAGCCATATAAAGGAAAGCCAAAACGACCATGAATAATCTAAAAAAAATATATCTGATCCAATTTTTAACAGCTTATTGCAAATCAAAGAAAATACTGATACAAATAAGTAAATTACAAAATGGTAATACAGTCTTTTCTTTTGAAGGATTCTTTTTTGAGCATTCTCTAGAAGCTCAATCTGATCTTGATCTAAATTATTCATTCAGTGCAAAATTAAAAGAATAAATTAGTTTTAGGGCAACTCTTTTATTTTACAACTTAATCAACAGCTTTGAACATTGCTACACCAGAGTGAGAATTGCTTCCTTGACTATCTTTTGTAATTATCTTCCAATAGTATGTTCCTGCATCTAAGGTAACATTTGTTGTAGATGATGATAAATTTGTTTTAACCTTATTAGTAGGTGGATTGTTTGTGTCAACATACAAATCAAATGTTAAAGAATCATCTGTATCAACATCAGAGCCTTTCCATTCAAACTTAATGCTTCCAGAACTTACACTTGACTCAGATTTTGGAGTTATTAAGTCAGCAGGGAATGGAGCATAGTTGCTTGTTGGTTCACCTTTTAAGTAAAACTTCCACTTTGTACTTGATGCAGTTTGAGTTGAATTACTTGAAGAAGAAGTTATAAACCAAGAGTATGGTTGACCTACTTCTAATTTAATTGTTACAGACGTGGATGTGGTTGTCTGAGAAATCTGAGATGTAGTCATTAAGTTTTTTACAACTATTGTGTAACTATCTGTGTTCTCAGATGCATTCCAAGAAAATTCTACATTTTCACCATCTAAACATTCAGAATTTTGGGCTGGAGTTTTTAATGTTGCAGCCGTTGGAGCTGGTGGAGGTGGAGGTGGAGGTGGAGCAGGATCCCCGCCACCAGATTTTCCGCCACATGCTAAAAGCATCATTAAAGGTAATATGTATATATATTTTATCAATTTCATTTCTTTACAAGTTTAGCAGTTTTTCTAACTGTCTCAGATTCAACTTTAATGTAATACATCCCAGCTTTTAGATTTGTAGTTTCAATATTGATGTCTCTTCCAGAATTAAGTTCCTTTGTTCTAGTCCAGATTAGTCTACCTGAATTATCAAACATACTTAGATTAACATTTTTATCATTTCCACCAACCCAAAGGCTTGTGTTGTTAATAGCTGGGTTTGGACTAAGTAAGATATCTTCAGAGTTAAATATTGTTTCTTCATAAACACCTTGACATTCTTTATCTCCAGTGATTCTAATTACATTAAGCCCCTTGTTAAGTTTAAGTTTATAATCAGATTCTTCAGTAACTATTCTATTTCCATTAATTGAAATATAGTATTTATTACTACCATTTAATTGAAAATCAATGGAGCTATTATCACGAGCAACAGATGCTAAAACTGAAAGATCTCTTGGCTGATTTATTGTTACATTAAAGCATTGTTCAAATGTAGCAAGAGATTCAGTTGTTAAGCATACAGTATAAGATGCTGCTTCTAGTTCTTGAAGAGACCAAGTTGTTCCCTCAATTGTTTCAGGTGTGTGTGTAAAACCGTTTGGACCTCCAGTAACTGAAACTATAAATTTAGGCTCTTCAACAGATAAGCTTAAGCTTAGCTCACCATTATTTGACGATCTACATGTTTCATCAGTGCTTTGGAGAGAAAATGTACTTTGACCAAATGGTGTTTGGTCACAGATATCACCAACTCCATCTTCATCAGAATCTTCTTGATTTGGATTAGCCGTCTCAGGACAATTATCATCGACATTTAAAACTCCATCATTATCTATATCATAAGACAGAACTTGTAATTCAAAACCAGTTTCTCTGACCTGACTATTACTTGTTGCTTTTACAATAATTGGATAACTTTTTGCTAAAGCATCTTCATTGATAGTTAGAGTAATTTCAACACTTCCGTTAGAATTAATTTTTAAAGTTTGGGATGGGTCATACTCAACAGTTGTATTTTCTGGCAAACGTTCTAAAGAAAAAGTAGTGTCTTCATCATAACCGCCATAAACCTTATAGTTAATATTAAAAGATACAGATTGACCTTGATCAACAGTTATAAGTTTAGTGTCAGTTTCTATATTAATAATTGGCTCATTAACTGCAAAGTTTCCTGAAAATATTCCAAGTCCATATGTTGCAGCAAATACTTTATTGTCATCACCCAGTCTTAAATCAAGATCAGTGACTCTAACATCACTCATTCCATTATTTGCTCTTAACCAAGATGGGTTTTCTGAACTAAAATCTTTGGTATACCAAACTCCAAGTTCAGTTCCAATTATAATTTCATCCTTAATTAATGGGTTTTGTAAAATTGCTCTAACAGGAATATTAGGTAAATCCCCATCTTTAGAGCTCCAATTAGCACCACCATCAGAGCTATAAAAAATATTATTTACACCATAATTATGAAATGTTACAAATATTTCTTGATCACTTTTACCAAATTCTATATCAGAAATACTGCCTAAGAACTCATTTCCAGTTAAACTTGTCCAAGTAGCATCTGAAGTTAAAGTTGTTACTCCATCTGTAGTAGTTGAGGTATAACTATTAGCATCTTCAACTTTAAGAAGTTGACCTCCTTCAGTACCAATATACAAGGTTGAACTTGATGAATCTGAGCTATTGTAAACTGTCATTGCAGATACGTTAGAACTCAAAGCACCATTTCTTAAGATTACTTTGGATGCATTAGTGTTTTGATCTGCCGCCTTGAAATCATCCCATTCAACAAAAGCAGCAACTTGATTCTGACCTCCAGATTCATAATTTGAATAAATCACACCATATTTTGAGTCCAATGCTTGAACATTTATAAAATCACCATTGGATTCGTCTTCAGAATTTATCTGGAAATTGGTAGCTGGGCTAGTATTAAGATTCCAAACTTCAATAGATCTGTTGTAAACATAGTTTTGAACAAAATATTTGTTATTAATATCTTGTGAAAACATTGATGCAGCACCGTCTCCACCTGAAACATCAATCGCACTTGTTGACATGTCACCATTATCTACTTGGAACATATTTCCATTATCTTGTAATCCTCCAACGAACACATCAGTTTGACCGGAAATGGTTTTAGTTCTACCTGTATTATTAGATCTATCTCTGCCAGAAATTGATGTGTTATGGCCAATAAACATATCTTTAGGCGCAACACTTACTGTATAATATTGTGATGTGTGGAAATTGTAGTTTCTAGTGCTAATTGAAGCACCACCATCGTTTGTAAATGTTATTCCGCCGTCATTTCCAAATAATACAACATTAGGATCAGAATCTAAAAATACTGCACCATGTTGATCTGCATGAGAATATGGCTCTTGAAAACCACCATACCAATGACTAATTTGATCCCATGGGTTAGTAGTGGAGCCTTGAGCAGCCTCACCAGCTGTTGTCGTTTTAAAGATATTGATTCCTCCAACAAATAATTGATTTGGATTAATTGGATTAGCTTCAATCATTAGGTCATAAAAAGACTGACCTCTTGTAAAGTCATTTGCTGATATTCCAGTGTCCTTGTCGTCAGGAAGAGTAAGGTTAGATGGATCGATAGCTCCATTCGTAGCTTTTTGAATAACGACAGGTGAACCACTTTGACCTGTTGCAGCAAGAATGTAAACAATATTATTTTTAGTAATTTCAATTTCTGTTCTTCTGCCTTCTTCAACTTGATATTTTAATTCTGCTGACGAAACATCTTCATTAGATTGAAAGACTAATCCACCTCCCTGACCACTGTTATCTCTTGTTGTAGACATCCATAATCTATTATCAGGTGCTAGCTCAAGGTCGATAGGTTGAACTTCAACTCCGTCAAATGTTGCACTTAATCTTTCCCATGTTGATCCATCATCTTTTGAAACGAATAAACCATAATCATCTCCACCAAAAACAGTATTAGCTGCATCCCTGTATAATGAAGTGCCTGCAGCAACATAAATTTCTGAATTTCCATTATTGTTTCGAACTAAAACATCATTAATATAATATGTTCCTGGTACAACGGTATTTCCTGAAGCCACATTAGTAGTTTTTTTCATGGAAATAATTGTTTCACCTTGATTGATCAAAGTTTTTAATCGTAGTCCATCAACTCTTCTAATAAATACAGCTGGAATATTTACGTCATTTGGATCTGTAGCACCAACACCCATTCTAACTAGACCATCAGTCCAACCTGCTTCACCGTTATTTTTATTGTAAACAATAGCACCAACAGCACCTGCATTTTGAACATTTAAAACTTTTACACCAAATTCACAATCTCCTCTTTCAATAAGAGCAATCTTTCCACTAATATCAGATGTAATTGATGTGCAAGCATTTTGAGGACTCACTAGATTAACAACTTTTTCAAGTGGGTTTTCTGTTAAAGCTTTACCAAATGATGCAGACAAAAAATCTATAGATCTCTGATCCGCAGGTTTTTTAATATCAATTTTATTACCCTCGCTAATGTAAGTTGTTGGATTTTCAGTATCACCACCAAAAACTTTAAACCAATTGTCACCTGCATCTTCGGACTTCCAAAGACCATTTCCCAAAGCATCACCTGCAGTGTATGATTCACCAGTTCCAACATAAAAAACTTTAGTGTTGTTAGGGTCATAAACAATTGATGAAACAGCTAAGTTTTGTGGAATATTTTGAGTAACAAGTTCCCATGGATTATTGGGGTCTGAAATATTTGTGTTTTTAAATAATCCTCCACTGACACCTCCAGCAAACACAGTTTCATTTGTGTTATCATTAGGATCAAACATCATAGCTTTTGTTCTACCACCAACATTATATGGACCTCTTTGCACCCATTGCATTTGTTCATTTTCACCAGGAACAGCTGATAATCTTGGCGCCATTTTTTCAGCATCAAGTAATGCTTTTCTTGTTCTGAATAAATCTTCAACTTCAGGCCTTCCAGTTAATGGATTCATCGAAAGCTCCCACATCTTTTGATAATATGCACTTGGAGGTAATTCCATTGCGCGTCTTTCACTCTTCGAAAGCTTTTTGTAGTTATTAAATGGTGAGTTATCTAAAAATGATTTATGAATTTCTCTTTTTTCATCAATAGTTATTTCAGAATTTTTATCAATAAATAACGCAGTGATTGATGTAAATATTAGTAGTATAGTTATGTATTTTATCCTTTTCAAAATTCTATTCTTTTATGTATAAGAAAAATACAAATATTAAACCAACTAATAAAAAGGTAGCAAACAATTTGAATTTTAACACTTTAGACTGATACATTCCCTTTAATATGAGGATGTGGGTCATAATTTATTACTTCAAAATCTTCAAACTTAAAATCAAATATTGATTCAACTTTCTTGTTTATTTTGAGTTCAGGTAGAGTTCTTGGTTCTCTTTTTAATTGTAGTTCCATTTGATCAAAATGATCTTTGTAAATGTGAGCATCTCCAAAAGTATGAACAAAATCTCCTGCTTGGAGATTACAAACATGAGCAATCATTTCTGTGAGTAAAGCATATGATGCAATGTTAAAAGGAACTCCCAAAAAAATATCTGCACTTCTTTGATATAATTGGCAACTTAATTTATTGTTTGCTACATAAAATTGAAAAAATGCATGACATGGCGGTAGGGCTGCATTACCTAATTTTACATTTTCACTGAACGTTTTGCTTGTATCTGGTAAAACGCTAGGATTCCAAGCTGATATCAGCATTCTTCTACTATCAGGATTATTTTTAATTGTATCAATTAATTGTGAAATCTGATCGATATTATCATTATTCCAATTCCTCCATTGAAATCCATACACTGGTCCAAGATCACCATTTTCATTTGCCCAAGCATCCCATATTTTGACTCCATTGTCTTTCAAATAACCAATGTTAGTTTCGCCCTTTAGGAACCATAAAAGCTCATAAATTATTGATTTTAAATGAAGTTTTTTAGTAGTTACTAAAGGAAAACCTTCTTGTAAATCAAATCTCATTTGGTAGCCAAAAACACTTTTTGTTCCAGTACCTGTTCTATCAGATTTTTCAGTTCCATTTTCAAGCACATGCTTAACTAAATCATGGTATTGTTTCATTGATATAAAAGTATGAATTAAGAACTGTTTAAGTAATTAATAAAATCAAAAGATATTAACCAATTAACATTCCTGCAATTGATGCAGAAAGAAGAGAGGCTAATGCTCCTCCAATTAGTGCCTTGATTCCAAATTTTGCTAAATTTTTTCTTTGATTTGGAGCCAAGGCACCAATACCTCCAATTTGTATTCCAATGGATGAAAAGTTAGCAAACCCGCAAAGCATATATGTTGCCATTATTAAGGACTTCTCATAAGTTAATTTTATCTCACTTGACATCATTTGGAAGTCAGCAAGTTGCATGTAGGCTATAAACTCATTAACCGATAATTTAATTCCCAATAATTGACCCATAGGGATGATATCAACAGTTGATACTCCGATTAACCACATGAGTGGTGAGAAAACTATTCCCATTATAGCTTCAAGAGAAAGTTTGTCATATATACTTTTGTCAGCTAGTAAGTCATTAATTGTGGTTAAATCTCCAAATAAAAAAAGTAAATGATTAACCATGGCAATTAATGCAATAAAAACTAATACCATTGCTCCAATATTAACAGCAAGTTTAATTCCTTCAATTGTTCCATTAGAAATTGCATCAAGAATGTTTGATCCAGCATCGTATTCAGAAATATTTACATCACTATTTATTTCTTCGTTTTGGGGGATTAGTATTTTAGAAATTAAAATTGCTCCTGGAGCTGCCATTACAGAGGCAGTTAATAAGTGCTTAGCAAATTGAATTTGTTTTTCAGGGTCATCACCGCCTAAAAATGCTATGTAGGCAGCTAGTACACCTCCTGCCACAGTTGCCATTCCTCCAACCATGACTAAAAGTATTTCTGACTTATTCATTTTTGGCAGGTATGCTTTAATTAGTAGCGGTGCTTCAGTTTGACCAAGAAAGATATTTCCGATTACAGACAAGCTTTCTGATCCAGAAATTTTTAAAATCTTTGTGTAAAGTTTTGCAAAAAAACTAACTACTTTTTGAATTATTCCAAAATAAAATAATAAAGATGTTATTGATGAGAAGAAAATTACAGTTGGTAAAATTTCAAATGCCCATATATAGCTTGTGGTTTTTGGTTTCAATAAGTCGCCAAAAACAAAAATAGTTCCCTCTCTAGTAAAATCAATAAGTTTAACAAAAATAGAACCAGCCTTTTCAAAAATAAGTTGAACAAAAGGAACTTTAAGGATTAAAATCCCCAATAAAATTTGACTTAATAGAGCATAGAAAACTGTTTTCCAAGCTATTTTCTTTTTGTTACTACTAAACAAAAAAGCTATTGATAAAATTGTAATTATACCAACAAAACCTCTAAATAAGCTTTCAATAGTTAAACCTTCGCTTAAAATTAATTCATTATTTATTATATAATTCATTTATTTTCTTTGGTTAATTTCGTCTCTTAACTTAGCTGCCAACTCATAATCTTCATTTTCAATAGCATCAGAGATTTTCTTATTTAGTTGCTTTAATGTAAGAGTCTTGTATTCATCTGGCAGAAGGTTTTCTGCATTTTCTCCATCAATTTCCTTCTTTAAAATTATTCCAGCATTTTCTAGAATTTTTGAATATGTATATATTGGAGAATCGAATCTTATTGCCAATGCAACTGCATCAGAAGTTCTGGCGTCAATAATTTCTTCAATTTTATTTTGTTCACAAATAAGGCTGGAATAAAAAATTCCATCAATCAATTTATTTATTATTACCTGTTTTATTTTGATATCAAAATTCTGAGCAAAATTTTTAAATAAGTCATGTGTCAATGGTCTAGGAGGATCAATATTTTTTTCTAATGCAATTGCTATTGATTGAGCTTCAAAGCCTCCAATGACAATTGGGAGTTTTCTATCTCCATCAACTTCCTCAAGGATCAAAGCGTATGCTCCATTTTGAGATTGACTGTATGAAATTCTGTTTACTTTTAATTGAATAAGATCCATACTAATTTCTATTTAAAGATAGAAATTTAGTTGTTTTCAGCTTTGAAAGCTCTAAGTTTTTCGTTTAACCTTGGTACGACATCAAATGCATCACCTACAATTCCATAATCTGCAGCTTTGAAAAATGGAGCATCGGGATCAGTATTTATAACGAGTTTGATCTTTGAAGAACTAACCCCGGCGAGGTGCTGTATGGCTCCTGAAATGCCAATCGCTATGTATAAATTTGTAGAAACAGGTTTTCCAGTTTGCCCAACGTGTTCACTGTGCGGTCTCCAACCAAGGTCTGAAACTGGTTTTGAACATGCAGTAGCTGCACCAAGAGTTTTAGCAAGATCTTCAATTATTCCCCAATGCTCAGGTCCCTTTAAACCTCGTCCTGCTGAAACTACAATATCAGCATCAGCAATTGAAATTTTATTCTCAGACATCTCTACTGAATCAACTCTAAGCTTTGTTTTTTCAATGGAAAGATCTTGTTGAATTATTTCAGGATTAGATTTTTTTTCAATTGCCCCAAAAGAATTACTAGCTAATCCAATTATCTTTCTTTCAGTATCAATAGAGGATTCACTGAACGCTTTGTTTGAAAATGTAGATCTTTTAACAACAAACGGATTTAGTTCAATCGGCAAACTGACCACATTAGATAAATATCCTGCATCAAACTTAATAGCAAGAGAAGGAGCTAAATATTTACAGTTACTACTACCGCTCAATACAATTATTTTAGAGTTTATATTACTTGCGACTTGATTGATTGCATCAGCATATTCTCTAGCTTTAAATTCAATCAGATCTTCATTCTTTACATTAATAATTTTATCTGCTCCATAAACACTTGCATCATTAGCATTATCTACATTGAAACACAGTACAGTTAATTCGACTGAGAGATAATCAGCTAACGATCTTGCAAAAGAAATAACTTCAAATGAATTCTTTTTAATTTTTGCTTCGTTGGATTCTACAAACGCTAGTATACTCATCTAAATTATTTTTTCTTCAGTGTGTAATATTTCAATAAGTTCATCTAAGTTTTCAGGATTTATCATTCTTATTTTACCCTTTTCTTCTGGTTTTGAGTATTTTAAAGTTGAGGTCTGAGATGAAAAACTTTCAGGTTCAATTACTTCTAATGGTTTTTGTCTAGCTTGCATAATCCCTCTCATGTTAGGAATCTTTAAGTCACTCTCCTCAACTAGGCCTTTTTGACTTCCAATGATAAGAGGCATCTCGCAAGAAACTTTTTCTATTCCACCCTCAATTTCTCGAGAAGCTGTTGCACGAGAGTTATCAATTTCAAGTTTGACACAATTTGTTACAAAGTCAATATTTGTTAATTCTCCAATTAAACCGGGAACCATACAACCATTGTAATCAATTGACTCTCTTCCAGCAATAATTAAATCGTAGTCATTTTTTAAAATATGATTTGAAATCAGTTTAGCAACACGAAAACTATCTTTTGGATCTTCATCTACTCTGAACGCCCTGTCAGCACCAATTGCTAAAGCTTTTCTAAGTATAGGTTCATTTAATTGAGTGCCGACATTTATTATGTCAATAGAAGATCCATCCTTTTCTTTAATCCACATTGCTCGCGTTAGACCAAACTCATCGTTTGGGTTGATAACATACTGAACTCCATCTTTACTGAATTCTTTATTTTCATCAGTAAAATTAATTTTTGATGTGGTATCAGGAACACAACTAATACAAACTAAAATCTTCATTTTTCTACAGCAAAGATATTAAATTCAATTTACTATGCATGCATAGTAATTAAAAAAAAGTGTTAAAAAAGATTAAATGTTTTTTATTGTTATTTTTGCACAAAATTATTTATGAGAACTATTCAGTTTAGAGAGGCAGTTTGTGAAGCAATGTCTGAGGAAATGAGAAGAGATGAAAGTATTTACTTGATGGGTGAAGAAGTTGCTGAATATAACGGCGCGTACAAAGCATCAAAAGGCATGTTAGATGAATTTGGTGAAAAGAGAGTTATTGATACACCAATTTCTGAGTTGGGTTTTGCTGGAATAGGAGTTGGTTCAACTATGACTGGTAACAGACCAATTATTGAATTTATGACTTTTAATTTTGCATTAGTTGGAATAGATCAAATAGTAAATAATGCTGCTAAAATTAGACAAATGTCAGGAGGACAGTTTCCTTGTCCAATTGTTTTTAGAGGACCAACTGCATCTGCCGGCCAACTAGCTGCAACACATTCCCAAGCATTTGAGAGCTGGTATGCTAATTGTCCTGGTTTAAAAGTAATTGTGCCATCTAATCCATATGATGCCAAAGGTTTGTTAAAATCTGCCATTAGGGACAATGACCCCGTAATTTTTATGGAATCTGAACAGATGTATGGTGATAAGGGTGAAGTTCCCGAAGAAGAATATCTTATTCCAATTGGTAAGGCTGATGTTAAGAAAACAGGTAAAGATGTGACTGTCGTATCATTTGGTAAAATAATTAAAGAAGTCTATGCTGCAGATCAAAAATTAAAAGAAAATGGAATTGAAATTGAAATAATCGATATCATGACTGTAAGACCTTTAGATTTTCAAACCATTATTGAGTCAGTTAAAAAAACTAACAGGCTAGTCATTGTTGAAGAAGCATGGCCTTTTGGAAATGTATCAACTGAAATTACTTATCAAGTTCAAAACCAAGCTTTTGATTATTTAGATGCACCCGTTGTTAAAGTAAATACTGCTGATACTCCTGCACCATATAGTCCTGTACTATTAAAAGAATGGTTACCAAACCATGAAGACGTAATTAATGCAGTTAACAAGGTACTTTATAAGTAAAAAATTATATTTTTGAACCCTCAAAAAAAATACTATGAATTTTAATCCAGTTTTTATTCCAATTGCCCTATCAATTTTAGGTCTAATTTACATGTATATTAAAGCTCAATGGGTAAAGAAACAAGACCCTGGTAATGAAAAAATGGTTGGCATTAGCTCAGCTATTAAAAATGGTGCATTAGCATTTTTAAATGCTGAATACAAATTATTATTCTTTTTCGTTATTGGTGCATCTTTAGCATTGTTTTTCATATCAACTCAAGTTGAAACAACAAGTTGGTTAATAATTCCAGCTTTCATTGTTGGTGCTGTATTTTCAGGTTTAGCAGGGAATATTGGAATGAGAATAGCAACTGATGCGAATTCTAGAACAACACAAGCTGCTAGAACAAGTTTACCTAAGGCTCTTAATGTGGCTTTTGGTGGAGGAACTGTCATGGGACTTGGTGTTGCTGGATTAGCTGTATTTGGATTAAGTATTTTCTTTTTATTTTTTGTTAATTACTTTATTACTGACGGAGGAAATTTTTACACTGAAATGACAATTGTATTAGAAGCTCTAGCAGGTTTTTCACTTGGAGCTGAATCAATTGCTTTATTTGCAAGAGTTGGAGGAGGAATTTACACTAAAGCTGCTGATGTAGGAGCTGACTTAGTTGGTAAAGTTGAAGCTGGTATCCCCGAAGATGATCCTAGAAACCCAGCAACTATAGCCGATAATGTTGGTGATAATGTTGGTGATGTCGCTGGAATGGGTGCTGATTTATTTGGTAGCTACGTAGCGACAGTTCTAGCATCTATGGTTTTGGGTAATTACATAATTAAGGATATGTCTGATTATGGAGCAAGTCAATATTCCGATGCTTTTAGTGGAATGGGCCCAATACTATTACCTTTATTCATAGCTGGTGTTGGTATCATAGCGTCTATTATTGGAACATTATTTATAAAAATTAAAAATAATGATGCTAAAGAAGCACAGGTTCAAGCATCATTGAACACTGGTAATTTGATATCAATTTTAATAACCCTTGTAGCATGTTGGTTTTTGATTGACTGGTTACTACCTGATACAATTACTGGTATGAAGTTTTTTGGTGAAGGTACTAAGGATATTCCAAGCCAAAATATATTTTATTCTACTATAGTTGGATTAGCTGTTGGATATTTGATTTCATATTTTACTGAGTATTATACTGCTCTTGGAAAAAAACCAGTTTTAAATATTGTCAGAAACTCTTCAACTGGTGCTGCAACTAACATAATTGCTGGTCTTGCCACTGGTATGAAATCTACATTTTCTTCTATTATACTTTTTGCTTTAGCAATATGGGGATCATATGTACTTGGAGGTTTTTATGGTGTTGCAATTGCAGCATCTGCAATGATGGCAACTACAGCAATGCAATTAGCTATTGATGCTTTTGGACCTATTTCAGATAATGCTGGTGGAGTTGCTGAAATGAGTGAATTACCCAAAGAGGTAAGAGAAAGAACAGATATTTTAGATTCAGTTGGAAACACAACTGCTGCAACTGGAAAAGGTTTTGCAATTGCATCTGCTGCATTGACAGCCCTAGCATTATTTGCCGCTTATGTTACTTTTACTGGAATTGATGGTATTAATATCTTTAAAGCAGATGTTTTAGCCGCTTTATTTATTGGTGGAATGATTCCTGTTATCTTTTCTGCTTTAGCTATGGAATCTGTTGGTAAAGCAGCAATGAAAATGGTTGAAGAAGTAAGAAGACAGTTTAGAGAAATCCCTGGAATTCTTGAGGGGAAAGCTAAGCCTGATTATGAAAAATGTGTAGAAATATCTACAAATGCAGCTCTAAAAGAAATGCTTTTACCAGGACTAATAACCATTATAACACCTGTATTGATTGGATTCATAATTGGACCTGAAGCTCTTGGAAGTTATATGGCTGGTGTAGCTGTATCCGGAGTTTTATGGGCTATCTTCCAGAATAACGCGGGAGGAGCTTGGGACAATGCAAAAAAATCTTTTGAAGCAGGAGTAGAAATTAATGGTAAGATTGAAAAGAAAGGCTCTGATGCACATAAAGCTGCTGTTACTGGAGATACTGTCGGTGATCCGTTCAAAGATACTTCAGGACCTTCAATGAATATATTAATTAAACTTACATGTTTAGTTGGTCTTGTAATAGCTCCTATATTAGGTGGTCATGGAAGTGAAGAACACTCTATGCTTGATGAAAAAGTTGAGACAGAAGTTGTGTTAGAGGTCAATACATTAGATGAGGAAAATAGCTATTTGACTCTAACTACAACTGAAAAAGTTCTAGATCAAGTAACAGAAAAAATTGAAAAATGTTCAGGTTCTAAAGAAGAAATCTTATTAAAATTGGCTGAGATTGAATCTGAAAATGTTGATATTGACAAAATGATTGTAACAAAAAGTTAATTAGGATTTTAACTTTTCGTCAATAAGTTTTGTAATAACTGTGAAATCATCTTGATTTTTTACAAAATCAATGTCATCAACTTCTATTACAAGTAAATTGCTTTTATCGTAGCTCTGAATCCAAGCTTCATATCTTTCATTTAATCTGCTCAAGTATTCAATACTAATAGTATTTTCATAATCTCTTCCTCTTTTATGAATTTGATCTACGAGATTAGGAATTCCACTTCGAAGGTATATTAGTAGGTCAGGATCTTTCACAAAAGAATTAAGTGTATTGAAAATTGATTTATAATTTTCATAATCCCTATTGGTCATTAATCCCATTGCTTGAAGATTAGGAGCAAAAATGAAAGCGTCTTCGTATATGGTTCTGTCTTGAATTGTATCTTTTTCTTTTTTTGAGCATTCTAGCATTTGATTAAACCTACTATTTAAGAAATAAATTTGTAGGTTAAATGACCATCTTTCCATTCTTTCATAAAAATCATCTAGGTACGGATTTTTTAAGACATCCTCAAAATGCGGCTCCCAACCGTAATGTTTTGATAACATTTCAGTTAGAGTAGTTTTTCCAGCTCCAATATTTCCGGCAATTGCTATGTGCATGGTTTTTGATTATAACCTAAAATAATATTTAATTTGAACAATTTTTAAAAAAGATTAAACTTTTTTTATAATTAATTGTCTATAACCAAGAACACCTTATATGAGAACAATTTTATCACTTTTTATTTTTATTTCAAGCTTTTCATTTGCTCAAGATTTTCAAGGTAAAGCATACTACATGTCTAAAATTTCAATTGATAAATCATTCATGGATAATCCCAGATTTGCTAGCAGAAGAGGATACATGGAAAACATGATCAAAAGAAATACAGAGAAAGATTATATTTTAGAATTCAACTCTACAGAATCCTTTTACAGTGAGAGAGAAAAATTGGATGTTGGAGAAAGCCAAGGATACAATTGGATGGCTGTTTATGTAAGTAACAATATTGGTAAACTTTACAAAAACTTACAAGAAAAAGTAATTATAAATGAAACTGAAATGATGGGTAAGTTTTTTTTAGTAACTGATCCTATTGAAAATATTGGATGGAAAATGACAGGTGAGTCAAAAAAAATAGGACAGTATACCTGCTACAAAGCCATATATGAAAAAGAAGTTACTGAAAGGGTGTTTAGTTTTGGATCACAGAATCAGAACCAAAATAATATGGAAACAAAAACTGTTGAAGTTTCAGCTTGGTTCACCCCAGAAATTCCGATTTCAAACGGTCCTGGCTTATATCAAGGATTACCGGGACTAATTTTAGAAGTTAATGATGGTAGAACTACTATACTATGTACTAAGATTGTGCTAAATCCTGAAGAAAAATCTAAAATTAAACAACCTAAAAAGGGCAAGACAATATCGAATTCTGATTTTGTTGCCCTTCAAGATCAAAAAAGACAAGAAGCTCGTGAAATGTGGCAAAGAGGTCAAAGAAGAGGTTCTTGGAGATAAATATATATGAAAAAAATTATATTACTATTATTTATTTTACCAACAGTTTTATTTGCTCAGTCGAGTTTAAGTGGTAAAATTACCGATGTTGATGGCTACCCAATCATGGGAGCTAATGTCATAGCTGTGAACTCTGAGACTCAAGTATTAGACGGTTTTGGCATATCTAATGAAAATGGTTTTTATTCTATTAATCTAAAAAATGGAACTGCATTTAATATTAAAGTAACCTTTATTGGATTTAGTCCAAAAGAATTTGATATTACACTTTCTGAAGACACAAAAAGAGACTTTGCTTTAGAAGAGCAAGCTGAGGCTCTTGATGAAGTTGAGATAGTTTATGAGATGCCAGTACAAATAAAAGGCGACACTATAGTCTATAGTGCGGATGCTTTTAATACTGGTACTGAAAAAAAATTAGCTGACGTTTTAAAAAATATGCCAGGTATTGAAGTCAATGATGATGGTGAAATTGAAGTCGAAGGACAAGTTGTTCGAAAAATTCAAATTGAAGGTCAAGATTTCTTTGATGGAGACACCAAGCTTGCTTCACAAAACTTACCAGCAAAAGCTGTAGGTAAAGTAGAGGTTCTTAGAAACTTTACAGAAAATAATCAATTGAGAAATGTTACCAATAACGAAGATAATTTTGCATTGAACATAAGATTAAAAGATGGTCAAGATAAATTTTGGTTTGGTGAAATACAAGCTGGAACAGGACCTGATGATATTCATTTAATAGCTCCAAAAATCTTCTATTACTCAAAGAATTTTAATATGTCGGTTCTTGCCAATTCCAATGATGTTGGACAACCCCCACTTTCAAGGAGAGATTTTTATAGATTTGGTGGAGGTTTTAGTAATTTAAATTCTGGAACAGGAACTTCGATTAACATATCATCTGATTTTGGTGGAATTGGAAATTTACAAAACAATAGAGCTAAGAAAATTGAATCTGAACTCTTAGCTACAAACTTTACTGTATCTAATGACAAAGGTCTCAATATAAGTGGTTTTAGTATATTTTCATCTAATATTAATGAGTTAGAAGAGTCAATCACTAGAACCTATTTTAATAATGGTATTGTTGAAAATACTGGAAATAATGTTTTACAAAAAAATGAACTTGAGCTTTATAAGTTCTCGGTTGAATATGAACCGTCAGATGTGCTGCAAATGGAATACAATATCCTTCTTAATCAAAGCGATCAAAACGAAGTAACTGATTTAACTTCAATATACGGTAGACAGGGTAATAGAGTAAACGAAAATTTAAAAATTACTAATATTCAAACTCCATATTCATTGAATCAGGAATTCAAATTATATTACACAGCAGGAGAGAAAAATATATTTTCAATTGAGGCTCAACACCTTGATCAAGAAGAGGATCCAATAGGGAATGTAATCCGTGAATTTAATCCATTTTTAAATTTGTTTGATTTCAACACTAATCAAAATGGTTATAATATCTCACAAAACAGAAATGTCAATACCCAAAAATTAGAAGCAAAATTTGATTACTATTATTTAATTAATGATCAATCAAACATCAACGTTACTTTTGGTGTTACTGATGTAAAGCAAAAATATGCGTCTAACATCTTTCAAACCCTATATGACGGTAGTTTTCTAAAGTTTACAGATCCATCATATGTTAACGATGTTGATTTTGATTTTAATGACACGTATATATCACTTAAATATAGATTAAAGACTGGAATCTTTACCATTGACCCAGGTTTAACTTTCCATTCTTATAAATCAAGCAATAATCAGTATAGTGATTATTTTGAAACAAAAACATCTGATATTAGACCTGATTTCAGAGTAAATATTCAGTTTAAACAAAGCGAGAGCTTAAGACTTACATATAGAGAAACAACTCAGTTCACTGATGTAAACAATCTATCCAGAGCATATGTTTTTAATAATTATAACAGTATTTTTCAGGGAGAACCAGAGCTTGAAGCAGGTAGAGTTATAAATTATAATTTAAACTACAGAAGTATTAACCAATTTACTTTCACTAATGTTTTTGCTGGTGCTAACTATTCTAAAAGATCAAACTCTATTCAGTCAAGAACCAATCTTGTTGGAATTAATTCTGTAAGAAAGCCTACTAACTCAACTTTTCCAGTAGAATCTTACTCAGTAAATGCAAGAATTGATAAAAGAACAAAAAATCTCAGAGCAAACTTAGGTTTTAGACTCAACTTTAGTGAGTTTAGTAATGTTATTAATGACAGGATTACTAACTCTGAAAGTTTTGGTCAGAATTATAATGTTAGTTTAGCAACTAATTTTAGAGATAAGCCTAATATTGAATTTGGTTATAGGTACAATGTAAATAAGTATACCAATAATGATATTGAAAATATTTTCTATCAAGAAACACCTTATGTAGAAGTTGATGCTTATTTTGGAAAAGGATTTGTCTTTAGCACAGAGTACAGCTACAACTATTACAAGAACCAAGATCAAACTTTAAATAACTTTAGGTTTTGGGATGCAGATCTTTCATACGAAAAAGAGGGCTCTAAATGGGAGTATAGTGTTGGGGTAACAAATATGTTAAATGATCAATCAATAAATAGAGATTCTGCAAATCAGTTGTCATCTCAAACTAGGATGTATATGATTCAACCTAGATATGTTTTATTTAAATTAAAATATGATCTTACAGCATTTGGAGGAGGTTCTAAAAAAGATGATTCTTCTAAAGATAAATCAACATCAAGACCCAGAGGAAATGCTGACGGAGGAAAATTAAAATAGGAATTAGTAATTTTGAGTGTGTTTAAAAAATCACTTACCTTAATTTTTTTGACCTTATTTTTTAACTCACTCAAATCTCAGTCTGGTCTAGAATCAATTCTAATTGCAGCTGAACAAGATTCAAAAAAGATTTTTCAGGGTTATTTACAACCAGCCCTTAAAAGCTCTATTTATTTAATGAATTCTGGGTGGTATACAACTGCAAAGGTTCATAAAAAACTAGGATTTGATTTAACTTTCTCTCTAAATTCTGCAATCATTCCAAGTTCAGTTGAAACATTTGATATTTCCAGCCTAGATATGATTAAATCTGATTCTTCATCTATTTCCACTGTTTTTGGAAATAGTGAATCTAGTGAGTTATATGTTGATATTCCTTCAGATGGGTTAAGACCTGAGATTTCAACTTCATTTTTTTCTCCAAAAGGAATAAAAGAAAAGCTTCCTTTGGGAATGGTTTCCTCACCTGTTATTCAAGCGAGTGTCGGATTGCCTCTTAAGTCAGAGTTAACTCTGAGATACTTACCTGAGTACAGTAGAAATAACATTTACTTTTCAAACTACGGTCTTGGATTTAAACATGATTTATTACAATATTTTAGTTTTTTAAAACGTATACCAACTTTAAATCTTTCTGCATTTGCTGCGTATTCAAAAATGAATATAGATTATGATATTCAATCATCCGGTACTTTTTCAGGCACTAATCAAATGGCAAACTTCAATATTTCAAATTATAAACTTCAAATATTAAGTTCTATAAATCTTTCAATTTTTGAAATATATTCTGGAATAGGAGTGAATGGAGGTGATTCAATTTTTAAAATTACTGGAGATTATGAAATTGAATACAATCTTAGGGATTCCGATATTCCATATGTGGTGAATTTGAATGATCCAATTGATATAAATTATTCGATTCATGAATTGTCAAAAAATATTGGAATTAAATTTAAATTTCTGTTTCTCCATGCTTTTGTTGATTATACTTTTCAGGAATTTGATGTTGTAACAGCAGGTGTCTCACTTAACTTTAGGTAGTGAAAATTAGCTTAATATATAGTTAATTTTGTTTTTTAAATTAAGTGATGTATTTTTGTTCTATGATTAACAGATACAGCAATAGTTTTTATTTCTTCTTTTACTATTTATATAAAAGCAGGATTTTTTGTTAGTATCAATAAATAAAATTTACAAAAAGTCCTGATTTTCAGGACTTTTTTTTTGATTATGAAAATAGCTATTCAAGGAATATTAGGGTCATATCATGATGAAGTAGCAAAGTTGCGTTTTGGTGATAATTCAAATATTATAGAATGTTTATCTTTTGACACTCTGGTTGATTCAGTAAAAAATGAAGTTGCTGATATTGGAATCATGGCTATTGAAAATTCTATTGCAGGATCAATAATTCCTAATTATTCACTAATTGACAATTATGATTTGTCTATTATTGGAGAGTATTATATAAGTATTAATCATCAGCTAATGGCATTGCCCGGAATTGATTATAGTTCTATCGAAACAATTTCTTCACATCCAATGGCTCTATTACAATGCAAAGATTTCTTAAAAACAACAGATAAAACTATAATTGAAAGCAAAGATACTGCAGAAGTTGCAAGAATGATTTCTGATGAAAAAATATCTACGATGGCTGCAATTGCAAGCCCGAAGGCAGCTGAAATTTATGGATTAGATATTTTGATGAGTAATATTCAAACCATAAGTAATAATGAAACTAGATTTGTTTTTATTTCTAAAAATGATAATAAAGATTTTCAGGATCTGAACAAAGCTTCATTAAAAATTATTTTAAGTCATGAAAGTGGAAGTTTAGCTAAAATTTTGAACATCTTCAATGACTACAATATCAATCTTACAAAAGTCCAATCGATTCCTGTTATTAAAACACCATGGAAATATTCTTTTTTTATTGATCTTACTTTCAATAAAAGTGATGCTTTCATGAAAGCAATTGAGCTTGTAAAAAGAAATTCTGAATTTTTAAAAATTTTTGGTATTTATAAGAGTTTTAAAAAATGAATAAAGGAGCAGAAAGATTAAAATATATAGAAGAGTATTATTTCTCAAAGAAATTAAGAGAAGTAAAAGATCTTATAAATAATGGTGCTCCAATTATCAATATGGGAATAGGTAGTCCAGATTTAGATCCGCCTGTTAGTGTAGTTAATTCAATTAAAGAGTCGTTAAAACATAAGAATGCTCATCAATATCAAAGCTATAAGGGAATTAATGATTTAAGATTAGAAATTTCAAATTTCTACTCAAGATTTTACAATATAAAATTAAATGCTGATGAAAATATACTTCCTCTACTTGGATCTAAAGAAGGTATAATGCATATTTCACTCGCATTTTTAAATCCTGGAGATGAGGTTTTAATTCCAGACCCAGGATATCCTACTTATAGTTCTGTGACAAAAATAGTTGGTGCAACCCCTCGTTATTACAATTTAGACTCAAAAAATAATTGGTATCCTGATATTGATAGTTTGCAGAGCTCAGATATATCAAAAGTTAAATTGATGTGGATTAATTACCCGCACATGCCAACAGGAACACCAGCTGAAATTAGTAAGTTAGAGGATATTGTTTCATTTACTCAAAAGAATAATATCATTTTAGTAAATGATAATCCATACAGTCAAATTCTTAATGATAATCCAGTAAGTATTTTAAATATAAATAACTCATTTAAAAACTGTTTAGAGTTGAACTCTCTCAGTAAAATGTTTAATATGGCTGGTTGGAGAGTTGGAATGGTATTAGGTTCAAAGGAACATATTGATAATATTTTAAAAATCAAATCTAATATGGATTCCGGAATGTTTTATGGAGTTCAAGTTGGTGCGATTAATGCTCTAAAATCACATAAAGATTGGTTTTATAATCTTAACAATATTTATAAAAAAAGAAGAGAAATTATTTATAAAATATGTGATAATCTCAATTTAGAATATCGAAATGATTCAGTTGGAATGTTTGTTTGGGCTAAAATTAAAAATGAATCATCATCTGAAAAATTAAGTGATTTCCTGTTATATAAAAAGAATATTTTTGTAGCTCCAGGATTCATTTTTGGTAGAAATGGTGAAGGTTATGTAAGATTTTCACTATGCATTAATGAAGCTCAAATAAACGAAGCACTTAAAAGATTAACATGAAGATAGGAATAATAGGTCTTGGTTTAATGGGAGGATCCTTTTCAATTGAAATGAGGAGACTTTTTCCAAATTCATTAATTCTAGGAAACGATATATCTCAAATAAATATAAAATCCGCAAAAAGATTAGAACTCATCGATGATGTTTTTGAAATTAATAATTTGTCTGGATTTGATATTGTTTTAATTTCTGTTCCAGTTGATGTCTCCCTTAAAATTGTAAATAGGGTTTTAGATCATGTTGCAGAGCATACGTTAGTTCTAGATGTTGGATCTACTAAGTTGCCAATATGTAATGAAGTTCAGAATCATCCTAATAGACAAAATTTTTTAGCAATGCATCCAATTTCTGGAACTGAAAATAGTGGTCCAGATGCTTCAGTTAAAGGTTTGTATTCGGGTATTACGAATATTGTTTGTGAAAAAGAAAAAACAGGATTAAAACAATTTGAGTTAGCATTATCTATTTTTCAAAAATTAGAAATGAAAATTATTTATATGAACCCTAAAGTTCATGATCAGCATATTTCATATGTATCGCACTTATCACATATTACATCATTTATATTGGCAAAAACAGTTATTGAGAAAGAGATTGATGAAAAAAATATTTTCGATCTTGCAGGCAGTGGATTTGAATCAACTGTGAGGTTAGCCAAAAGTTCACCTGAAATGTGGTCTCCAATTTTTATACAAAATAAAAATTATATCATTGAAGCTTTATCTGAATACATAGATAATTTAGAGGTTCTAAAACAAATGATATTAAAAAATGAAAATGAAGTGATAATAAACGATTTAAATAATATAAATAGAATTAAGGAAATTTTATCAGGAAT